>JAEEGL011872997.1_pt1 | contig 19084 bp, 13 predicted proteins | sample 9134231 | NCBI WGS metagenome assembly JAEEGL01 (sample SAMN16246548, study PRJNA631951) | gut metagenome | biome: gut microbiome; feature: rumen; material: fiber-attached | host: Bos | place: Iran: Karaj | collected 2018-10 | reverse complement strand
TGCAGCCTACCCCAATCAGTACGAACGGAACGAACGTTACATTTTATCGGTAAGTGCCGAGACAAAGGGAAAATTCCATTTTATGCCACAAGTGTACTGGAACCGCAGCTATGACAACTTCGAACTGATTCGGGACGAACGCTTTGGAGAGAATTTTCACCAGACTGACGTGTACGGTTTAAAGGCTGGAGGTTTCTTCCACTGGGTAGGCGGCAAGACTGCTTTCGGTGCAGAATTAAGACACGAAGGCATCCTAAGCACAAACTTGGGACAAGAGTTGAAGCCTGAGCAGTACGTTTCTGTTAGAGGCGAAGACAATATCTATTATACAAAGCAGGACGACCGGACTACTGTGTCCTTCAATCTGGAACATAATATCCTATTAAAACACTGGACTTTTTCAGCAGGCTTACTGGCCAGTATGACTACCTCGGTAGATCATCGGTTCCGCTTCTACCCAGGGGTTGATGTTGCTTATCGGCCCAATGCCTACTGGAAAGTATTATTCTCGTATAACAAAGGATTTCGCCTACCCACTTTTACCGACCTTTATTATAAAAGCGTTACCTTGGAAGGGAACAAGGGACTGAAGCCCGAAAACAACCATTCTGTGCAGATAGGTGGTCAGTTCCACAAGAACGGATATGCAGGAACAATACGCGCCTTTTACCACAGAGGCAACAACATGATAGACTGGGTGATGTACACAGCAAAAGACACCTACCACAGCACAGCCTTTCTGTTGGACAACATGGGCATACAGGTGGAAGGGCGCTTTGACTTTGACCAGATTACCGGCAAGGATGCTTGGATTAAGAACCTTACATTAGGCTACACGCACATCCATCAGAAAAGAAACGATGACACGGAAATCTACAAGAGCAACTATGCCATGGAGTATCTGAGGAATAAGCTTGTAGCCAGCCTGCACCATAAAATCTGGAACAGGCTTTCAGCCACATGGAGCATTAGGATACAGGACAGAATGGGCAACTACATCAGCGCAGGCCAACTGGTTGGCTACAACACATACGCCAATCTGGACTTGAAATTGCAATGGAACGCTCTACACTACAACATTTTTGTACAAGGAACCAACATTACCGACAACAGGTATTACGACCTTGGGAGCGTGCCCCAACCTGGCATTTGGATAATGGCAGGCGCAAGGTGGAAACTGTAGAAAAACTTTGTTTTTCGCCAAACGTTTTGGTATGTTATGGAAATTTCGTATCTTTGCACCAAAATTGAGTCAAAGTGAAGAAAATCATTTCTTTATTCATAAGTGTATGCCTGAGCATCAGCGCCCAAGCATACACTATTTGTATAGACGCCGGACATGGCGGAAAAGACGCTGGAGCTTTGGGATTCTTTAGCAAAGAAAAAAGCATTAACCTTTCCGTTGCATTGGAACTGGGCCGACTGATAGAACAGAATTGCCCAGGAACAAAAGTGGTTTATACGCGGAAAAACGATGTCTTCGTAGAATTGGATGAACGTGCCAACATTGCCAACAGGGCAAAAGCCGACCTATTCATCAGCATACATGCCAATAGTACAGCGGCAGGAACCAAGGGGACAAATGCTATTGGTACAGAAACCTATACCTTAGGTATGCACCGAGCTGCAGAGAATCTGGAAGTTGCCAAGCGAGAAAATACCGTTATCACGTTGGAGAGCGATTTTGAACAAAAATACGAAGGTTTCGATCCCAAAAGCAGTGAGAGCTACATTATCTTCGAGCTAATGCAAGACCAGAATATGGCTTCAAGCGTAGCATTCGCCAAAGAAATTCAGAAACAGTTCAGAACAACGGCAAAAAGAACAGACAGAGGCGTACATCAGGCAGGACTTCTGGTGCTTGCACGTACCAGCATGCCTGCTGTATTGGTGGAATTAGGTTACATCAACAATCGCGCAGAGGAGAAATACATGAATTCAAAAGATGGCAAAGCAGCATTGGCAAAAAGCCTTTACAACGCATTTGTCGCATACAAAAAATAAACAAAGATGAAGAAAGAAGTTAAAATTGGAATCACTGGTATAATAGCACTCGTAATATTGTTCCTTGGTATTAACTTTCTGAAAGGGAAGAACCTGTTCTCCTCAACTAGCACTTATTATATTAAGTTTGCCAACGCAAAAGGACTAAGCAAAAGTAGCAATGTGTATGCAGACGGATTCAATGTGGGTGTCGTAAGTGATATTATCTACGACTTTGACCACCCCGGAACCGTTCTGGTGGAAATTAGCACCAACAAAGAATTACGCATCCCCAAAGGCAGCAGTGCCAAACTGGACGAGGCTGTTCTGGGCGGTTGCACCCTGAAAATGCTTTTAGCTAACAACCTGGCTGAAGCATACCACCCTGGCGATACCATCGAAGGTTCAGACACAGAAGGCATGATGGCAAAAGCAGCCAGCATGATGCCACAGGTTGAACAAATAGTAGCAAAGGTTGACACCCTCATTACCACGCTGAATAAACTAACATCAGACCCTAACTTACCACTAATTATCCAGAATGCTGAACTGATAACTGAAAATCTGAATAAGAGTACACGTGAACTGAACAATATTCTTGAAAACAATGTGCCTCAACTCACTAACACCTTCAACAAGGTGGGAGAAAATGCCATCACTCTTACCAACCACTTGAACGAATTGAACATGCAGGCAACATTAGACAGTGTTAACACAACCATCAGCAGCGTGCACCAACTGATGAACCAGATACAGAGTCCAAAAGGAACACTGGGACGGCTCATGAGAGACCCCAGTCTTTACAACAACCTAAACCATACCGTTCAGAGTGCTGACAGCCTTGTCACAGATCTGAAAGCACACCCAAAAAGGTATGTTCACTTCTCTGTGTTCGGAAAGAAAAATTAATGCGTATTTTAATTTAATTCAAATAACTCATCCTTTGCATCCTATTTCACACAAAACAGAATAAGCGCTTTTATTATTGATAGTTATGAGGGTTTTGTATTAAAAAGGTAAAATCGGGGCTTATTTTTCATTATAGTCTGAAAATCAAATAGTTACAAATTTGCAAGGCATGTAATTAAAGAATCTGATTCATCACACACTTTCGTTACTGTAATACAGAAAGTTAAACATACAGACCGTCCTTTTTAACTAAAATCAAGAATTTTGCCATAAACCGAAAAAGGTGTACCTTTGCATCGCTAAACAACAAATATTATTTTACCTAAAAAAGGAAAATGACTACTTCGCCACGCATATTGTGGACACAATGTCTGGAAATCATCCGGAGCAATGTGAATGAGCAACAATATCAGACTTGGTTTACGCCCATTAAATTCAAGTCGTATGATATTGAGGCCAAAGAGTTGACTATTTCAACTCCCAGTCAGTTTTTCTATGAGTACCTTGAGGAGCATTTCCGCAAGATTATACATCTTACGATATATAGGGTATTCGGTGAGAATGTTCGCTTGGTATATTTGGTTGAGGTGGTAAAAAAAAGTTCTGTGAAGATAGAAAGCGATGATGTTCCCTCTGTTGCAAAAACTGAGACCAGCAAACGTCAGGCAAATCAGTCCCCTACCCTTACTCAGGCAGTAGGTCCAGCTCAAGATCTGGATTCACAGCTGAATCCCAATCAGACGTTTAGCAACTTCATTGAGGGCATCAGCAACAAACTGCCACGCAGCATCGGACAGGCTATTGCAGAAAAGCCCAGTCAGCAAACCTTTAATCCATTATTTATATATGGCCCCAGCGGTGTGGGAAAAACGCATCTGGTAAATGCCATTGGTACAAGGCTGAAGGAACTTCACCCTGAGAAGCGTGTACTCTACCTTAGTGCCCACCTTTTTCAGGTTCAATTTACCGACTCTATCCGCCACAACACCTTCAATGACTTCATGCACTTCTATCAGAGCATTGACGTACTGATTATTGACGATATTCAGGAGATGATGGGACTGGAGAGAACACAGTACGCCTTCTTCCACATCTTCAATCACTTGCGTCAGAACGGACGTCAGATTATTCTAACTAGTGACCGTCCCCCCATTTCCATGCAGGGAATGGAAGACCGTCTGCTCACCCGTTTTAAGAGCGGTCTGTTGGCAGAACTGGAAAAACCAGAGGTGCAGTTACGTAAGGACATCCTGCGCAGCAAGATAAAGCATGACGGCTTGCAGATACCCGAGAATGTAATTGACTACATTTCACAGAATGTTTCTAACAGCGTTCGTGAGTTGGAGGGCGTCATTCATAGCCTGTTGGCATATTCTGTAGTCTATAACAAAGACGTCGATTTGGATTTTGCCCAGAGCATCATACAGCATGCTCCCAAGACCGTTGCCAAGGAAGTCAGTCTGGATAAGATTGTTGAAGAAGTCTCTATTAAATATAATGTAAAGCAGGAGGACATCTACGGAAAGAGCAGAAAAGCCGAAATTGTACTGGCACGCCAGTTAAGTATCTATCTGGCTCAGATGCACACCCAATTGTCAACAAGCAAGATAGGCTTGCTCATTGGAAACAAGAACCACGCTACTGTCCTGCATAGCATAAAGACCATTAAAAACCGTTTGAAAGCTGACAATGCATTAAAAGAGCAGATTGATGAGCTGACTAACATATTGAAAGGTACCAGATGAACATCAAGGAAAGAAGAACTATTCGCAAATACACTCAGCAGCCCATCCCAAATGAGCTGCTGAATCGGTTAATAGAAGAGGCTGCCAGAACGCAGACCATGGGCAACCTGCAACTCTACAGCGTAGTGGTAACCAAGAGTGCAGAAATGAAGAGAAAACTGGCTCCTGCACACTTCAACCAACCCATGGTTACTGAAGCTCCCGTGGTGATTACCGTATGTGCCGACTTCCGTCGGACCACAGATTGGTGCGAGTTCCGTAATGCTGTTCCTGGCTACAACAATCTGCTCAGCTTTATGAATGCTGCAACGGATGCCCTTCTGTACACGCAGACTTTCTGCAATCTTGCAGAAGAGGAAGGCCTTGGCGTTTGCTTTTTAGGCACCACCATTTATATGCCTCAGCAGATAATAGAGGTTCTCGATCTTCCCAAACTGGTATTCCCGGTAGCTACCCTGACGGTAGGATGGCCTGACGAAAAGCCTGCTCTTACAGACAGGCTTCCTATGAAGTCTTTTGTACATGAAGAAACCTACCAGCCCTACACAGAGCAGTCTATTAATCAGTTCTATGCCAACAAAGAGGCCTTGGAGGAAAACAAGCAATTTGTGGAGATTAACGGCAAGGAGACTCTGGCTCAGGTGTTTACTGACATACGTTACACCAAGAAAGACAACGAGCTGATGTCGCAAGGGTTACTTGACACCCTGCTCCGGCAGGACTTCATTAAGCCAGACAGCACACCCATGTTCTCCGTTGTTGAGACAAGGCCAGAAATACTGGAGTGTGATGTGGTCAGGTTCCAGAACAAAAAAGAAAAGTGGGTAGCCTTCGTTGGTCTGCTTGACAACCTCCCATATGAAATCTTCACTGGTCTGATGGACGATGAAGAAGGAATTGCCCTTCCTAAAAGTGTTACCAGCGGACGCATCATCAAGCACGTAGATAGGGACGGACAGAAGCGGTACGACTTCCAGTTCATCAACAAACGAGGCTACAAGACCACCATCGAAGGTCTGAGTGAGAAGTTCAGCCCCGAATATTGGGACTATGCCAAGCTTATCAGCGGCGTGCTACGCTATCGTATGCCCATAGACCATGTGATACGTCTGGTTACCTCGCTACAGCTTGAGAAAGACAATATTAATTCCTGGAAAGTGGGTGTGGCACGTGTGCTCAGGAAGTACTTGCCAGGCTCACAGGAGGAAGAACTTCTTGACGAAGAATAATTTTATCGCCCATTTGTCAACTTTTTGCCGTAAAATTGCTCAAATTGAAGATTTTTGAGTAATTTTGCGGCAAATTTTATTTTAAGGAATATATTATGGATAATTTAGGTGTTGGCTTTGAGCTCATGATTGTTGGCATGAGCACAGTTTTCCTTATCTTGCTAATTGTTATCTGGGGCGGAAAACTCCTCATTAAGGCTGTCAATAGGATTGCGCCAGAAGAAGTGGTTGCTCCCAAGAAGGGTGCTACACCAGCCGCAACTGTTGACGGAAGCACTATGGCTATTCTTCAGCAGGTAGTCAGCCAGATTACTGGCGGTAAGGGACACATCTCCTCAGCCAAAAGAATATAAAAGAGGAGAAACTCTCATAACTGTGTAAAATAAGGTAAAACAAGATAACAAATATGGAAAAAGAAGTAAAGTTTAGTCTGGTCTTCCGTGATATGTGGCAGAGTGCTGGTAAGTATCAACCTCGTGTAGATCAGTTGGTAAAGATTGCTCCCGCCATTATCAGAATGGGGTGTTTCGACCGTGTAGAAACCAATGGTGGAGGTTTTGAACAAGTAAATCTTCTTTACGGAGAGAATCCCAATAAGAGTGTCCGCGAGTGGACAAAGCCCTTCCACGAGGCTGGCATTCAGACCCACATGCTGGACCGTGCCCTTAATGGCCTGCGTATGAGTCCCGTTCCTAAGGACGTCCGCAAGCTCTTCTACGTGGTTAAGAAGGCTCAGGGCACAGATATCACCCGTATCTTCTGCGGTTTGAACGATACGCGTAACGTAATCCCCTCTATTCAGTATGCCAAGGAGGCTGGCATGGTTGCTCAGGCATCACTCTGCATCACCCACAGCCCCATCCATACTGTAGAGTATTATGTAAACTTGGCAAAGACCTTCATTGAGGCTGGAGCTGATGAAATCTGTCTGAAGGATATGGCCGGTATTGGCCGTCCCGTTTCTTTAGGCAAGATTGTTGCCGGCATCAAGGCACTCAAGAAAGATATCATTATCCAGTATCACTCTCACGCTGGACCAGGCTTCTGTATGGCCAGCATCTTAGAGGTTGCCAAGGCAGGTTGCGATTATATCGATACCGCTATGTCCCCCCTCGCTTGGGGAACCGGACACGCCGACATTATCGCTGTTCAGGAGATGCTGAAGGATGCTGGCTTTAAGGTTAAGGAAATCAATATGGAAGCTTACATGGAGGCTCGTACACTCATCAAGGAGATGTACGACGACTTCCTGGGTTACTATATTCCCAAACTCAACCACATCAACAACTCTCTATTGGTTAAGCCTGGTTTGCCTGGTGGTATGATGGGTTCACTGATGACCGACTTGGAAGATAATCTGAAGAGCCTGAACAAGTGGAAAGTAAAGAACAACCAGCCAGAGCTGACCACAGACCAGCTCTTGGTAAAACTCTTCGACGAGGTTGCCTACGTGTGGCCTAAGGTAGGATATCCTTGCTTGGTAACTCCCTTCTCTCAGTATGTCAAGAACTTGGCACTGATGAACGTTATTCAGATGGAGAAAGGCAAAGAGCGCTGGAGCATGATAGCCGACAACATCTGGGATATGATTCTTGGCAAGAGCGGTCAGCTGCCTGGTCCCGTTGCTCAGGAACTGGTTGATATGGCTAAGGCCGAAGGACGCGAGTTCGAGGCTAATGATCCACAGAGCTACTATCCCGACAAGTTGGAAGACTTCAAGAAGGAAATGAAAGAGAACGGCTGGGAACTTGGCGAGGACAACGAAGAACTCTTCGAACTGGCTATGCACCCAGAGCAGTACCGTTCTTATAAAAGCGGTAAAGCAAAGGCCGACTTCGAGAAAGACCTGGCAGAGCGTAAGGCTAAGAAGAATGCTCCAGTTGGTGCCGAACTGCCCAAGACCATCAAGGTTAGCCTGAATGGTCAGACCTACGAGGTAAATATCGCTTATGGAAACGAGACTCCCGTCACTACAGCAGCTCCTTCTACCGGTGCAACTGTACCTACTGGTGAGGGAACAGACCTTTTGGCTCCGCTTGAAGGTAAGTTCTATCTGGTGAAGGACAACTCCGAGACACCCAAGAAGGTTGGCGATAGCATTCAGGAAGGCGATGTGATGGGCTACATCGAGGCTATGAAGACCTTTAATGCCATTCGTGCCGACAAGGCAGGTACCATCACTGCCATCCTTGTAAACAGCGGTGATTCGGTAGAAGAGGATGACCCCATCTTTAAGATTGCATAACTATGGATATGATATATGATATACTCGACAAGTTGTACCAGATGACAGCCGTCTCTGCCATTGCAGAGAATCCCCTGTTCATCGTTATGTACCTGCTTGCCTTCACCCTGCTCTATCTGGGCATCGTGAAAAAATACGAGCCTCTGCTGCTGGTTCCCATAGCCTTTGGTGTTCTCATCGCTAACTTCCCTGGTGGCGGTATGGGTGTACTACAGGCCAACAGCGAAGGTCTTGTACCCGTTACCGTGAATGGCGTAACCACCATGCGTAATATCTATGAGATGCCCCTTCACGAGATAGCTCACGACCTAGGTCTGATGAACTACCTCTACTACGCCCTCATTAAGAGCGGCCTGCTCCCCCCCATCATCTTCATGGGTGTAGGTGCCCTTACCGACTTCGGCCCTATGCTCCGTAACCTCAAGCTCGCCATCTTCGGCGCTGCAGCCCAGATGGGTATCTTTGCCGTACTGTTGGTAGCTCTGCTGGTAGGTTACACTCCTCAGGAGGCTGGTTCATTAGGCATCATTGGTGGTGCCGACGGTCCTACCGCCATCTTCACCACCATCAAATTGGCTCCCCACCTACTGGGCCCCATCGCCATCGCAGCCTATAGCTACATGGCTTTGGTACCCGTTATCATCCCATTAGTGGTAAAGTTGCTTTGTTCTGAGAAGGAGTTGCGTATCAATATGAAAGAGATGGACAAGCTCTACCCCGATGCTATTGAGATAAAGAATATGCGCGTCCTAAAGATTATCTTCCCCATTGCCGTTACCACCATTGTAGCCATCTTCGTACCCACAGCGGTCAGTTTGGTAGGTATGCTTATGTTTGGTAACCTGCTGAAAGAAATCGGTAACGACACGTTTCGTCTCTTCGATGCTGCCAGCAATGGTATCATGAATGCTGCTACCATCTTCCTTGGTCTCTGCGTGGGTGCGACTATGACAGTAGATGCCTTTATTAACGTCACCACCCTTGGTATCGTTGCCGGAGGTTTCTGTGCCTTCGCTCTCAGTATTGCCAGTGGTATCTGCATGGTTAAGATATGGAACCTCTTTGCCAAGAAGAAAATTAATCCGCTGATTGGTGCAACGGGGCTGAGTGCCGTTCCTATGGCCAGCCGTGTCTGCAATGGTATCAGCACCAAGTACGACCCCAAGAATCACGTACTCAATTATTGTATGAGTTCCAACATCTCAGGCGTTATCGGCTCAGCTGTAGCCGCAGGTGTCCTCATCAGTTTCCTAGGGTAAGAAAGGTTCAGGAAGTTTAAGGGGGTATCGTTAACGTTAGCGTTATAAGAAAGCAGGCTCACATGAACCTGCTTTCTTATTTATACCTATAACGTTTTCTGTTCTTCAGATAGCTGAGGTCAGCCTGATGGTTGTATGCCTCCTCCTCAAAACGGATATGGCGATAAGCCTGCATACGGTCTCTGTACTTAATCAGCAGAACTAACCACTCCAATACATACCATATAAAGAAAGGTATATACAGCAGTTCCTTCTGCTGCTCTGCATGAATCAGTTCATGATTCACTTCCTGAGCATTCAACGGCCTTACAGAGAAGATAAAGCCAAACAGGCATATAGCCAGGTAGTTCCCCCCCCCTGGATGCCGTTTGATTAAGTGTACCCGCTGACTTCTGCTCATCTTTATTTCACTTCGCTCCACTTTGGCGGTTCAGTATTCAACAGATGACGAACGAAGAAATCATAACGTTTATGGTCTCCATAGTTCTCACCCATAGTATGATGGGCGCCGGTTAGCACCACCAGTTCGAAATCTTTTCCAGCTTTTTCCAAGGCATTAACGACCTGCATAGTGGAGGCCGGGTCCACATTATCGTCCAAATCACCAACGACCAACATCAAAGGCCGTTCCAGTCGGTATGCATTCTCTACATTCGAACACTCTACATAACTACTGTCAATGGGGTATCCCATCCACTGCTCGTTCCACCATATTTTGTCCATTCGGTTATCATGACAGCCACAGGCTGCATAAGCAGCTTTGTAAAAGTCACCGTGCCACAACACAGCTGCCAATGCATTCTGCCCACCCGCGCTGCAACCATAGATGCCCACTCTGTCGATGTCCATATAGGGATACTTCTCGGCTGCCGCACGAATCCATGTAATGCGATCGGGCAGCCCACCGTCTTTCAGATTCTTATAGCATACCTCCTCGAATTCGCGAGTACGGAAAGAGGTTGTCATTGCGTCAAGCTGCACTACGATAAATCCCAATTCTGCCAGATCTGTCATCGGCCATATCATAGGCGTGAAGCTTTTGGGTACATATTGATCGCCCGGACCAGAATAGATATACTCTATGACAGGATATTTCTTCGTTGGGTCGAAATTAGAGGGGCGCTGGATGATTCCCCACATATCGGTCGTACCGTCACGTCCCTTGGCAACAAAGACCTCCGGTGCCTTCCAACCTTCAGATTGGAGTGTAGTTATATCAGCCGTTTCCAGAGTACGCAGAACCTTTCCATCCTTACCGGAGCGTAGCACAGTGACCGGCGGTACAGATACTGTAGAATATGTATCAATCAGATAGGACATATCATCTGTAAAGGTGGCATTATGGTTACCTTCCTCAGGAGTAAGGCAGACCAAGTTTTTTCCATTGAGTCCAATCTTATAGTAATGTATCAGATAAGGGTCTTCGCTTTTATTCATGCCACAAGCCGAAAAATAGATGACACCTTCTTTTTCATCAATGTATTGGATTTCTCGAACATAAAATTCTCCTTTTGTTACCTGACGTACAGGTTTACATTTCTGTCTATCGTACAGATAGATATGGTTACGGCCATCGCGTTCGCTGGTCCAAACAATATGTTTTCCGTCTGTGAGGTCGAAACGTCGCTGACGGTTATAATTGATATACTTCTCGTTCTTTTCCTCAATCAGTGTACGCACCTGTCCTGTCTGTACCGAGAGTTCCAGTACACGATAAGTCTTGTGACCGCGCTCATTAAACTCAAATGTCACATGTTCACTATCGGATTCCCAACGGGGGGCAGTTACGTAATATTGTTGATGAAATAGTTCGGTAGAAGGTTCCACTACATTACCTGTAGCAAGTTCAACAATTACAGGCACACGATAATTGAGCGAATCACCAGGCTTGGCATACTCTTGTTTATGCAGCACCGGCTGTATTTGGTCCTTGGGTGAAGACTCCACATAATAGACATAATGCTTTGGAGCCGGTTTGATACGCACCGTCGCATAATAGCGTCCGTTGGGCGAGAAACTACCCCAAGCCGAGTAGTAATATGAAGAATCGCCATTGGTGGTCAGAGCATATTCCTGATCATCCTGTTTTATCCACAGATTATTATTGCGATGAAATACCTGTTTCTTACCGTCGGGAGAGGTCTGAATACCATCCTTCTCATCAGGAACTTCCATCCAATGGCGCTGAGGCCCCTTTCTTTCCCGGTGACGGTTTTGTTTTTCCGGATCGTCGTCTAATGTCACAACAGTATTATTGTCGGCATCGACCAATTTAAACACTTGTTCTTTACCATCGTATGCAGAATACCAAAACTGATGAGTACCTCTTTTCTGGCGAACACGCACATCCCCGTACTTTACTTTCCACAAGTACTTTTCATTTATGGCAAAAGCACGTCTGTAGCTTTCTGTGATATTATCAGCCAAAGTAGTCTGAACCATCATCAGTAACATCAATAAAGTAATGATCTTAGTTGTCATTTTTTTTTATATATCGACTGTAAGGGGTTAATTTCCAATATTTCCTCTCATTTAATGGAATTCCATGTGCGGTAGTTATCTGCACCTGAAGGTCAACCAATTTTTCACGTACCAGTTGAAAGTTATCCAGGAAACGCTGTTTCTTCTGTTGATTCTTGCTCGTGATATTTGCTTCGCATAGAGCCATCAGGTCATCTAAATCCTCGAATGCCGAAGCACTACTCAGCAGTGCAAGAAGGACGCAGGGAAAAATCCTCATTTTTCTTTTGTCTTCATACCTGTTTGTGTATTTCTAACCACAAATATACAACAAATTCTTTAAATAATAGACCAAAAGACTTCCTTATATTCATGTTTTTTCGTAAATTCGCAAAAAAATTATCAACAAACCCTAATAAAAACTATTAGCATTATGGAAGAAGAAGTAAAGATTCAGGAGAGTGCCGGACTGGTAATTAACGAGAGTATGAAGGCCGACTTACTCAGCTCTGCAAAATGGGCAAAGTTCCTCTGCATCGTTGGTTGCATTGGCATTGTTTTCATGGTGGGTATTTCTGTGGCTGTTTTGGCTTTCAGCAGCAAGTTTGCCGCTATTCCCGGTATGGCAGGTATTCAGAGCGTAATGGGTATTACTTACCTGATTATGGCCATTATTATGATTTATCCCATCATAAAGGGATTCCAGTTTGCCAACGGAACAAAGGCCGCTTGCATCACTAACAACGAGGCCGAGTTAGCCCGAGGCTTTGCTGGTTTGCAGGGTTATCTTCAGTTCATTGGTATTCTTTGCATTATTGTACTGATAATTTACGCTCTCTTGCTGATTGGTGGACTTGCCGCAGTAGGCATTGCCGCTTCCGCAGCATAAGAAGGTTTAAACGAAAAAGAAGAAACAAGAGGATGTGCCTATTTTGACACACCCTCTTACTATTTATTCATTTGGGAGGAAACCTAATTGGTTGAGCCACTTAAAGAGCTGGGCTTTCTCCGACGCATTCCATTGATCAATGGCATCATTGTGCAGTCCCGCTTCACTATACCTATCATTAGGATGTTGTATAAAGAGCTTACTGCTGTTCACACCCATTTTGTTACTGGGAATCTGGCCGCCTGTCCAGCTATCCTGCATGCTATAAACGAACAACATGTTACAGGTAGATTGCTTCATACCCTCAAGGAACTCATTGATAAACTTGCCTTTATCGTATGTCACACCATAGGACGTAGGATTGAGACCAAATGAGATAGAATTCTTCTCAACATCGGTCAACAAGTCACTTACCCAATCCAAGATTAAACCATAACTTCCCAGTTCGATACATGCCTGAACATAATAGGGGTCATCACGAGTATCTTTTTTTGCACGAGTGAGGACGTATGGCATCTGCCAGATATCAGTTTCGGGTTCGAATTCATCGCTATAATCCTTACGACGATTATATTGCACATCTGTTTCAAACTCGTATTTCGTATCTTCGTCTGCCATAATGAAATCATAGAATTTCTCACCAGAGTCACCAGCTTTAGGAATCATTCCCTCCCAATTTTTGAATGACACATACGACATTTTAGAGAAGTATGTGGCAAACATAGTAGTCAACAAGGATGAACGTAATTCTTCATCCGAATATACTGCATATTGTGGATTTTTCTTTTTATATATTTGCACACATTCAGCCTGCAGATTCTTGTCGCCGACATATGCGCGGAAAGCGGCTTTCACCTTATCCATATTCTCCTGATTTTCGCCGAAAGCTTCTTTGGTAAGGATAAATGAATATGGACCAGGAGATAACAATTCCAACAGAAAAGGAGCACAGAAGGGCACATAGGCATCCATTTCGTTGGGATAGTGATAAGCGTAAAATGCTGTTGTCATACCGTTTTTGCTAACGCCCGTTGAGAGCCACTTGCCATTACCTACTACGCCGCTCTTCTTGATGGCGGTGACAATAGCATGCAAGTCGTCCGAATGCTGTTTGGCTGTCAGATAATTCCACTTATTGCTATATCCCTCAGGTAGTGACCAACCGTGATAACGATGTTCCACCTGAAGACAGTTTGCGTCAAGCACCGACACAAGCAACGGTTCACGCGTTTCTTGCAGTTTGTTTTTATCTTTGTTCAAGGCATAGCCTTCTGTATGTAGTACAGTAGGACATTCCTGACCTTCCACTGTGAGTATGCACTGCTGCTTGAACCAACCTTTTGAAGGATTGTTGTGGTCAATGTCTTGCTTGTAGTTGAAATAGTAAGCAGTCTTGGTAACTGACTTCTCATCGTAAAAGTCCCAACTTGTCGACAGTTTAAAAGCTTTCACGTCAGTCACTTTGTCGATAGAGTTCAGGGCATTGATAACATTCTGATCACCGGCTACGGCAGGTACATTTAAAAACTCGTTCACAGGCATCGTCAAGCCATCCTCCACTATAATCTTGTATCCATCTTCAGAAAAAGGATTTGGCTCGTTGTCATCTTTGTTACTACACGATACCATTGTCATGCTCATGGCTACTATTGCAACACAGAACATCAAAATCTTGCTAAAAAAAAACTTGGTTTCCATAAATAATAATTCTTAGTTTAAGAAAAATATTGAAAATTATTTGCAATAATTACAGTTATTTTTACCACTGGGGAATTATTCTTCAAACTGTGTGCAATATCAGCACCTTGTTTTTGATTTAAATCAATTCTGCAATCCTATTCTTGAACTCCTGAAGGCATTAGACCTTAAGACCTTCACAAGTCTGATACCAAAGAGGACTGACAGACTACTAGAGCTGCCAGTCCTCTGTCAACGTATAGCGTACAAGACAAACCGCATCCATTTACACCATACCCTGAAATAATAGACTCTTTTCCTAAAGAAAGTGCGGCACCACCTTTAATCCGAACAACGTCATGAATGGGAATTAGTTCCACTAAAGTTGCCGTACTTGTAGCGGAGGTACTCCATAATGAACCTCACAAGTAACAGATTCTTCCTCCGGATGATGCGTCGTTGCCAGAGGCATATTGCCCCCAGCACCACCACACCTGCAAGCAGGATAAAAATCAGCAAAGTGTTATCGACGCATGGAATAAGCATTCTCAGGTATTAATTTCCATTTCATTTAGGTTAGGTCGGAATTAAATTTTAGGCAAGATTCATTTAAAAGGCCAAATTTTTTTAGGTACTAATTTTAAGGAAAGATTCTTTTTTCGGTTACAAAGTTGCGAATGTTTTTTCATACTTGCAATAGCCCGAAGCCCAAAAAGACAAGATTGAAAGGGTTTTAAGACAAGATTGAAAGTCGAAAGACAAAATCTAAAGTCTCTCAGACAAGATTGATAATCGGAAAAGACAAAAAAAATACCGCTGCGAGCAGCGGTTTTAGGTTAAAACTATGAACTATGACCCTATAAATTTGATCTCATTCATCCACTGCAGACGTGTTACGGCGGAAGTCGGTGGGACTGAAGCCGAAGTGCTGACGGAAGCAGCTGCTGAAATAGGCACTGCTGCCGAAACCGCAGTCGGTAGCTATCTGCGTGATGCTGCACTCTGGGTCATCGGCTAGAAGTTGAGCTGCATAGTCCAAACGCAGCTGCTGGATATAGCTGGACAACTTGGCGTGTCCGCTACCCTTGGAGAAGATCGTACCCACACGCTCCTTGGACAGCTGGAAGCGGTCCATGATGGTCTGGCGTTCGAAGCTAGGGTCAAGATATAGGCGGTCTTGCACAACAATTTCGTGGATGCGCTGGAAGAGCTGCTCATCAGTAAGAGCATCCAGGTCGTCGGGGGCGGTGGCAGGCTTCTGTGTCTGCGCACGTTTCTCCTCCCAATATTTCTTCCCGTAGTTCACTTTTTCGGCAATCTGCTGTGCCAGGGCGCGATTCCTGCGCTTTATGCCCCTATTCTTGTGAATAACGATGACAGTAAGGGTTGTCACACCCAACAGAACGCCTATCACACTAAAAAGGAGGTAGCGGTTGCGGGTGTTCACGGCCTCCTGCCGCATAATTATCTGATCCTGCTCCTTCTCACGATAGATGGCAGCCAGCTCCAGGGCCGTATTCTTAGCCCTACGACTCTTCAGTGTGTCCTGTATCTCCAGCACATCCTCATAGAGGTCGGCAGCCTGTTGGCAAAGACCCATCTTCCGATAGACCTCGGCCATACCCCATTTGACGGTATTCATCATCTCGCCCAACGTGTCACCCTGTTCGCGAACACGCTGAATCAATTTATTATAGATAGAGAGAGCCTCCTGATTGTAACCACGTCTTTTCAAGTAGTCCACAATGAAATAGTCACGGGTGTGGTTACCCTCGTACTGCACAGCCTTCCATGCAGCATATGCAGAGTCGGCACGTTGGAAATTTCCCATCTTGGCCAGTACTGCAGCCATCTTAGCCAATGCCATGCGACGGTCTATCAACTGCTGATTCGGAGCCGATCCCCAACGCGTACCTTCCATGGTCAGCTTTAGGTTACGTTCATCGGTCTTCAGCGCGTTCGCGTCGTCCTTCACCTCGCCATACAAGCGGGCCAGCATAATCAGACAACCATGCATCAGATGATCGGTATCATCGCGGTTGGTCTTCGCCATCAGACCAACAGCATCGCTTACGTATTGGATACCCTGCTCACGGTCGCCCTCGTAGAAGACGTTCTGACCCATATCTATCAACGCCAAGGAGTGATAGTAGTCGTTGCCTGTCTGTGTAGCCAGGTCGAGCAACTGCTTCAGCCACTTGGCTTCTTCGGCTTTGTGACCTGCCAGTTCGCTGCTGGTACTGAGAGCATTCAGCACACTCAGTTTCTTTAAGCTGTCGTCCTCAACCTCCTTGTTATTCAGCAGTTGCAGGTACAGTCCATAGGCATCGCGGAACTGCATACTGTTGTAAAGCGAGTCAGCCTTATTCATGATCTGGGCGAATCCAGCTTGGTTTGAGCCGTCTGTTACTGTGTCATCCGGGTTAACAGAACCAGTACAACCCGTCATCAGGACAAGAAAGCCTACATATATAATAAAGTGCGATATGCGCATGTCGTTCTACAAGTTTATCTCTGCAAAAATAGATATTTTTTTTAAAAAGAACGTACCAAATCAAAAATTTTAACGTAATAAATTCAAATTTCTGGTGTAATTACATAAAAAAGGCTCTCCCTGGCCCTCTCCCGTCCCTTCGGGAGGGGTCGGGGGTAGGATGAGCAGAAGGGTTCTTAGTTTTTTTTCTACTGAATTGCAGAAGAAACAATATAATTGTCTATAAATAGCCTGATACATTGTTTATTTACACTCTTCATACCCGGCAGTCAGGACCTTTCTAACCCCGATTTTTTGAATCGGAGGTACATCGGAGGTACATCGGAGGTACTCCGGGGGCAGTAGGTTCCTATTTTCGTCGAATTCACGTTACATAACCTCACAACCTTATAACCTCACAACCTCATAACCCAACTAAGTTGAACACATGTGAAACTTCGGTCAAATAAATTTGTTTTTTCTCTCACTTCTTTGTACCTTTGTCGCCAAATTAAAAAAACGTATTTGAAGAGATGGCAATTACATTCTTTAAGACACCACAGGAGAGCATCATCGCTACTGCCTGTGACCACAAATTCACAAGCGAAGATATAGAAAAACTTTGCTGGCTCTACGACGGAGCTACCGTACTTGACGGAGAGACCCTGAGCGGATTCTTCATCGGTCCCCGTAGGGAGATGATTACTCCCTGGAGTACCAATGCCGTTGAAATTACCCAGAACATGGCCATCAAGGGCATCAGTCGTATCGAGGAATACTATCCCGTAGCTGACGAGAAGGCTGACTACGACCCTATGCTGCAACGTATGTACAAGGGACTCGACCAGGAAATCTTCACTATCAACATAAAGCCAGCTGCCATCCAGCATATCGAGAACCTGGAGGAGTACAACGAGCAGGAAGGTCTGGCTCTCTCACCCGAGGAGATTGAATACTTGCACGATGTGGAGAAACAGTTGGGCCGCAAGCTTACAGACAGCGAGGTGTTTGGCTTTGCTCAGATCAACAGTGAGCATTGCCGCCACAAGATTTTCGGCGGTACATTCATCATCGACGGCGAAGAGAAGGAGAGTAGCCTCTTTAAGATGATCAAGAAAACCACACAGGAGAATCCCCATAAGATTATCTCTGCCTATAAAGATAATGTAGCATTTGCACAGGGTCCCGTTGTGGAGCAGTTTGCCCCACAGGACCACAGCACGAGCGACTACTTCGTTATCCGCGACATAGAGAGTGTTATCAGCATCAAGGCTGAGACACACAACTTCCCCACTACGGTAGAGCCTTTCAACGGCGCCTCCACGGGTACAGGTGGAGAGATTCGCGACCGTATGGGCGGTGGTGTAGGTTCGTGGCCTATTGCCGGAACAGCCGTCTACATGACGGCCTATCCCCGTATTGAGGACGAGAGTCGCGACTGGGAAGAACTGATGCCAGCCCGCAAGTGGCTGTACCAGACCCCCGAGCAGATACTGATCAAGGCCTCCAACGGTGCCTCAGACTTTGGCAACAAGTTCGGCCAGCCACTGATTTGCGGTTCGGTGCTGACCTTTGAGCACCAGGAAAAGAAGAGCCAAGGCGATGCCCCGGCAGACAAGACTGGGGAGACCAAGTACGCCTACGACAAAGTCATCATGCTGGCAGGCGGTGTAGGCTACGGCACCAAGCGCGACTGTCTGAAGAAGGAGCCCCAGAAGGGCAACAAGGTCGTTGTGGTCGGTGGTGACAACTACCGCATCGGTTTGGGAGGCGGTTCGGTGTCGTCTGTTGATACCGGCCGTTACAGCAACGGCATTGAACTGAACGCCATCCAGCGTGCCAACCCTGAAATGCAGAAGCGTGCCTACAACCTGGTACGAGCCCTGTGCGAGGAAGACAACAACCCTGTAGTCTCCATCCACGACCACGGCAGTGCCGGTCACCTGAACTGTCTGTCAGAGCTGGTAGAAGAGTGCGGTGGCGAGATAGACATGACGAAGCTGCCCATTGGCGACCAGACATTGTCAGCCAAGGAGATTATAGCCAACGAGAGTCAGGAACGCATGGGTCTGCTCATTGACGAGAAGCATATCGAACATGTACGTAAGATAGCTGAGCGCGAGCGTGCTCCGCTGTATGTCGTCGGTGAGACCACTGGCGATGCCCACTTCTCGTTCAAGCAGGGCGACGGTGTGAAGCCTTTCGACCTCGATGT
>JAEEGL011747765.1_pt1 | contig 19084 bp, 14 predicted proteins | sample 9134231 | NCBI WGS metagenome assembly JAEEGL01 (sample SAMN16246548, study PRJNA631951) | gut metagenome | biome: gut microbiome; feature: rumen; material: fiber-attached | host: Bos | place: Iran: Karaj | collected 2018-10 | reverse complement strand
GATGGTTTGGTTGGCCACGTAAGCGCCCATGCCGTCGTTCAATCGTCGTGCCGCACGCATGATACGCGGCAACACGCCATAGACTTGTGCCTTCTGGATCAGATAGTACGGGTCGACGCTGATGCAGTGACCGCCGACCAAGCCTGGACTGAGCTTGATGAAGTTCCATTTGCTCGAGGCGGCCTCAATCACGTCGTGGGTGTCGATGCCCATGGCGTTGAAGATTTTGGCCAGCTCATTCATGAAGGCGATGTTGACGTCACGTTGGCTGTTCTCGATGATCTTGGAGGCCTCGGCGACCTTGATGCTCGGCGCCTTGTGGGTGCCGTTCACCAACACGCTGTTATAGACCTTGTCGACATAGTCCGCGATCTTGGGTGTCGAGCCTGAAGTCACCTTCCTGATCTTCTCCACCGTATGCTGCTTGTCGCCGGGGTTGATGCGCTCGGGGCTGTAGCCGGCAAAGAAGTCCTTGTTGAACTTCAAGCCAGAGATACGCTCCACGACGGGGAGGCACTCTTCCTCGGTGACCCCAGGATAGACCGTACTCTCATAGACGACGACATCGCCTTTGGAGATGACCTTGCCGACGGTCTCGCTGGCACCCCAAAGCGGTTTCAGGTCAGGACGGTTGTCAGAATCGACCGGCGTAGGAACCGCGACCACATAAAAGTTGCAGTCCTTGATCTCACTCAACTTGGTGGTGCAACGGAATCCATGATTCTTGATGGCGTCCTGAAGCAACTCGTCACTCACCTCCAAGGTAGCGTCATGGCCTTTCATCAGTGTGTCCACTCGGCCCGCATTCATATCGTAGCCAATGGTCTTGAACTTGGTGGAAAACAACCTTGCAAGAGGCAGACCCACATAACCGAGTCCGATAACGCAAATCTTAGTATCTTTCATAATGTTTGTCATTAATACAGCTTCGCCACCTGACTCCCAACACGTTATCTCCCCAAGGAGATAAAAAACAATGACGAAAGCAGTAAATAGTAGTGTATAAAACGTGCAAAAATATGGAAAATAAACGTCCGAACCAAGATTATTTTTATAATTTTGCACGTCATGACAGAATATTCAAGCCAACTTCTGGAAAACGCCGTGGAAGCTTTGTCGAAACTTCCTGGAATAGGCAAAAAAACGGCCCTCCGACTGGCATTGCATCTCCTCAACGAAGACGCCGCCCAGACGGAACAGATCGCCGATTCGCTCCTCAAGATGAAACACAACATCGTGCTTTGCGAACGCTGCCACAACATCTCCGACACCAGGGTCTGCTCCATCTGCTCCAACCCACGTCGCGATGAGAACACGCTTTGCGTCGTGGCCGACATGCGTGACGTCCTGGCCATCGAACACACCGCTGCCTACAACGGCCTCTACCATGTGCTGGGTGGCGTCATCAGCCCCATCGAAGGCATCTCCCCCCCGGATCTGCAGATCGACGACCTGGTGGAACGGACCCGAAAAGAAGACATCCAGGAGATCATCCTGGCACTTCCAGCAACGATTGAAGGCGACACTACTAACTTCTACATATACAGACAGTTAAAAGATTTCAAAGGAAAGATCACCGTGATCGCCAAAGGCATCGCCGTGGGCGACACGCTGGAGTATGTCGACGAGGTCACCTTGGGAAGATCCATACAAAATCGGGTGTCATTCAATTAAAATTCGTATCTTTGCGCCAAATTTTGACCCAAAGCGAAGTGTTCACTGACGACGACAACTGGAGAGAAGATGAAGATGACGACATCACCAAAGAGGCAGTCAACCGCTTCGAGGAGATGCTCGAAAACCAACGCCCGACGTATTTCGACTCGGAGGAATTCGAGATGATCATCGACTTCTATATGCAACACGACGACCTCCAACGCTCCCGTGAGGCCGTCAACCTCGCTATTGCCCAGCACCCTGACGACATCAACCTCAAGATCAAGAACGCCCGCCAGTTCCTCGTCGAGAACAACCCGCTAAAGGCCCTCGAACTGTTGGAACAGACGGAGATCAACCTCGACGAGCCGGACTACTTCCTTACCCTTGGCTCCTGCTACGCCGCCCTGGGCAAACCCCAAAAAGCCATCGACACCTACACCAAGGCCTTGTCCTATTTCGACGAGGACGAGAAAAGCGAGCTTTACCATGCCATCGCTTTCGAGTATCAGCACCTGTTCAAATACCCAAAGGCCATCGAATACTACAAGAGGTCCCTCGAGAGCGAGACAGACGAGGCGATGTTCAACTCCACCATCACCGAACTCGCCAACTGCTACCTCCTCTCAGAGTCCATGGACGAGGCCATCTGCTACTTCAACGAACGGATCGAACGCAACCCCTATGAGGTGGAATCCTGGAATGCCATGGGTGACCTCTACCGTAGGACGGAACAACTCGAAGAGGCCATCACCATGTATGAGTATGTGCTCGCCATCGACCCTACACACCTCTGGGCCAACATGCACCTCGCCAACATCTACTACGACCTCAACCGCTTCCAGGAAGCCATCGACTCGCTCAACGAAGCCCTGGCCCATGACCTGGAGACCTCGATGATCCACGCCTCCTTGGGAGACTGCTACTACCGGCAGGAACACTACATCGACGCCAAGAGCGAATACCTCAAGGCGCTGGAAATCAACGACCATCTCACCGAGGCATGGTCGGGACTGGGCTATGTGTACAGCGACACCGGCGACAGCAAAAAAGCCATCAAGTACTTCGAGAAAGCCTACGCCCTGGAGCCGTTCAACGACGACCACCTCTACAACCTTGCCGCTGAATACCGCAAGGCCGGCGACAACGAGAAGGCACTCACCTACCTCATGGAGATCGAGAAACGGCAACCCAGCGACCCGGACCTGTACTTCTTCCTTGGCGACCTCCTGGCCGACATGGGACGGAGCGACGAAGGCATCTGCTACCTCCACCTCGGACTGGAACGTACCGAGAACGACCCTACGCTGCGTTACCTGCTGGCCTACCTCCACCTCGAAAGAAACGAACGGGAACTCGCCCTCCAGAACCTTGAAGAAGCGCTGGAAACGGCCCCATCCTACTATAAGGATTTCATCGAATACAACCCGGAGATGATCAGCAATGACATCGAGGTGATGGAGATGATACATAAATATGTAAACAACTAGCATTTAATAGTTTGATGAAGAACTACATTTATATATTCCTGATCTCAATGGTTCCGTTGATTGAATTGAGAGGAGCCATCCCTGTCGCCTACGGGATCCACGAGGTCCATCCGGAGTTCAGTCTGCCGCTGTCCTATCTCATCATCGCCATCGGCAACATGATCCCCGTGCCGTTCATCTTCTTCTTTGCCCGCCGCGTGCTGGAATGGGGAAAGGACAAGCGTTTCATCGGCAAGTTCTTCACCTGGTGCCTGAAGAAGGGCGAGTCCGGCGGCGAGAAACTCCAAGCCAAGGCGGGTCGCGGCCTCTACTGGGCGCTGCTCCTCTTCGTCGGCATACCCCTCCCCGGGACAGGAGCCTGGACCGGGACCTTAGCCGCCAGCTTCCTCAACATGGACTTCAAGAAAAGCATCATCGCCGTTGTGGGTGGCGTGGCGCTGGCCGGCGTCATCGTGGGCGTCCTCTGCACCCTCGGATTCGGCGCCTTGTTCGGCATCAGCTAATCCAGGTTCCCATGAGACGCTTCGGACTGATCGGACATCCGCTGGGACACTCGTTTTCACAGAAATACTTCACGGAGAAGTTCGCCCGGGAACAACTGGAGGCGACATACGACCTCTTCGACATTGGGTTAGAGGAATTCCCCAGGATTGCTGCCATACCAGGGATGACGGGACTGAACGTCACGATACCTTATAAGGAAACGGTGATTCCGTTGCTGGATGAGTTGGATACGGTGGCAGCGACGGTGGGTGCAGTCAACACCATCAAGGTTATGGCCGGCGGAAGGCTGAAAGGATACAACACCGATGTGGCGGGCTTTGAAGTGCTGCTGAACCAAAGCGGCTTCTCAGGCGGCAAGGCCTTGGTGTTGGGCACGGGAGGCGCCTCCAAGGCAGTCCGGTATGTGCTGGAGCAACGGGGCGTTGAGGTTGGGATGGTGAGCCGGGATAAGCGCAAAGGAGACTATGAATACGGGGCGCTGGATGCGGCGGTGATTGAGGATCACCTGTTGATCGTGAACACGACGCCGCTAGGGATGGCGCCACAAGTGGAAACGGCTCCGAGGATCCCTTATGAGGCAATCGGCGATCAGCATATGTTGATCGATCTGGTATACAACCCGGAAGAGACGGCATTTCTCTGCAGAGGGAGGGCGCAGGGCGCCAGGACGTTCAACGGGATGGCGATGTTATTCGCACAAGCCGAAGCCTCTTTCCACATTTGGTTTTTGTAGTAATTAAAACCCTTAGAAATAATGAACAACCCCATCGATTTCGCTCCCCAGATCTCCCATGAGCTCCAGTGTTCCTCCTTCCATGTGGCCAACGTCATCCGCCTCCTCAGCGAGGGCGCGACCATTCCCTTCATCGCTCGTTACCGTAAGGAGATGACCGGCTCCATGACTGAAGAAGGCGTCGCCGCCGTCCAGAAACGGATGGAACAACTCACGGAACTCCAGAAACGTAAGGAGAGCGTGCTCAACTCCATCCGTGAGCAGGAGAAGCTGACCCCGGAACTGGAGCGGAAGATCAACGACGCCAAGACCCTCCAGGAGGTGGAGGACCTCTACCTTCCCTACAAACCCAAGCGCCGTACCCGAGCCGCCATCGCCCGTGAGAAAGGGCTGGAGCCGCTCGCCGCACAGATCATGGCACAAACCACCGACCATGTCGACCGGCTAGCATCCCGTTACGTGAATGCCCAGAAAGGCGTCAACGACGTGGAGGAAGCCTTGGAAGGCGCCAAGGACATTATGGCGGAATGGGTATCGGAGAACATCAACGGCCGCAACCGCATCCGTAAGATCTACCACGTCCAAGGCGACATCAAGTCGACCGTGGTCAAAGGCAAGGAGGAGGAAGGCAAGACCTACCAGCAGTATTTCGAATTCAACGAGCCGATCTCGAAAGCCCCATCCCACCGTCTGCTGGCCTTGTTCCGCGCCGAAGAGGAAGGCATGGTGAAGCTGAAGATCGACGTCGACGACGACTTCGTGATCAACAGCCTCGAGAGCCTCTTCCTGAAGAACGACAACGAGTCGTCGGAACTGGTCCGTGAGGCCATCGCCGACGCCTGGAAACGACTGCTGGAGCCTTCCATTGAGACGGAGATCCGTCATTTCTACAAGGAAAAAGCCGACGAGACCGCCATCAAGGTCTTCGCCGAGAACCTCAAGCAACTCCTGTTGGCCGCACCCATGGGACAGAAACGCGTGCTGGCCATCGACCCGGGCTTCAGGACCGGATGCAAGGTCGTGGTGCTCAGCGAGACCGGCGCCCTGCTGCATAACGAGACGATCTACCCTCACCCGCCGAAGGCGGACACCGTAGGTGCCATGAAAAAGATTAAAAGTCTCGTAGATGCCTATAGAATCAAGGTCATCGCCATTGGCAACGGCACCGCAGGCCGCGAGACCGAAGACTTCATCCGCAGCATCAGGTTCGACCGCGACCTCATGGCCGTCATGGTCAGCGAGAGCGGCGCCTCGGTGTACTCCGCCTCGAAGATCGCTCGCAACGAGTTCCCCGACTACGACATCACCGTCAGAGGCGCCGTCAGCATCGGCCGCAGACTGATGGACCCCCTGGCGGAACTGGTCAAGATCGACCCCAAAGCCATCGGCGTGGGACAATACCAACATGACGTGGACCAGAAGAAACTCGGCGAGAGCCTTGACCAGACCGTGATGAGCTGCCTCAACGCCGTCGGCGTGGAACTCAACACCGCCAGCCAACAACTGCTCTCCTATGTCAGCGGCGTGGGCCCCCAACTGGCCAACAACATCGTGCATTACCGCGACGAGAACGGAGGCTTCCGAAACCGCCAACAACTGTATAAGGTGCCACGCCTCGGCGACAAGGCCTTCGAACAATGTGCGGGGTTCCTGCGCATCCACGGAGGTGACAACCCACTGGACCAGAGCGCCGTACACCCAGAGAGCTACCATATCGTGGAGAAGATGGCCAAGAAACTGAATGTCAAGGTAAACGAACTCATCGGAAACAAGCAACTCATCGCCAAGATCCAAGCCAAGGACTTCGTGGAAGAACACTTCGGACTGGAGACCATCAACGACATCCTCAAGGAACTGGAGAAGCCGGGACGCGACCCACGGCAACGCTTCGAGGCCTTCGAGTTCGACAAGAACATCAGGACGATCAACGACCTCAGGACAGGCATGGTCCTCAACGGCATCGTGACGAACATCACCGCCTTCGGCGCCTTCGTCGACATCGGCGTGCATCAGGACGGACTGGTCCACATCAGCCAGATCACCGACCACTACATCAAAGACCCCAACGAGGTGCTGAAACTCAACCAGAAAGTCAAAGTCATGGTGACCGATGTCGACATCGACCGCAAACGCATCTCCCTCTCCATGCGCAACCTCCCATCGAAAAACTGACCCCGAGATATACTATTTTCCATGATTTCTCGTTTAAGAAGATATTTTTATTTGAATATGAACAAAAACAGACTTTTTCTCTCCGTCCTGACACTGATCCTCGTCCTAACCCTCGGCGAACTGAAGGCCCAGATCATCAAAGGTGAAGTGTTTGGTGGATTCGGCTTTGCCCAGGTCGATGGCGACGACTGCTACGGTTACGAACGCATCAAAGGCCAAGGAGGCGTCGGCGCCCTGGTGCCCATCACCGACTGGATGGACGTCGCCCTGGAAGTGCAATACAACCCCAAAGGAGCGTACAAGAGGGACTCCATCACCTACTCCAGCTACTATACGGGATCTTACAACCTGAAACTCAACTACGTGGAGATCCCCGTGATGCTCTATCTGACGGACAAGTACAGATACACCGTCGGCTTGGGTGCCTCTTTCGGCCGACTGGTGGGCTTCTCGGAGAAGATCAACGGCATCGAGACCGACACCAGGATCGGCGATGGCAAACTGCGCTGGATCGAAGGCTACGACGGCACGGAGGGCATAGACCTGGGGAAGATCAGGAGCATTGACGATCTGGACAACGCCGGCCTGTATGACGCCGACGGCAACCTCCTGGTGAGAAACTCCGATAGCTACAAGAAGAACGACATCAGCGTCTGCGCCGACCTCAGAGTGAGACTCTGGCAAGGGCTTCACATGCAGGTCCGTTATCAGTACTCTCTCGTGCCGATCCGTACGCGACTGCTATTCAGAAACCAAGACGAGACCATCCCCAGCAAGGTGCGCTTACAATACAACAACCAGATCTCGGTGCGTCTGACCTACATCCTCGGCGAAGACCGTACGAAACTCAACCGCATGATCCAAAAGGAAGAAAAAGCGATGAACAAGAGATAAAGGGTGGGATTACAAATCCCCGAGAACAAGATCATGGATTGGTTTTGATCACCCGAAAAACTTTCCCTCCTACCTTAACGACATACACGCCGTCAGGCTGATCCGAAAGATCCAATTCGTTTCCCAGCCCTTCCATCACCCTCATGCCTTGAAGGTCATAGACCCGAACTGGGATACTTTCCTCTCCTAAACTCAACCTCACCTTTCCCGTCGTGGGATTCGGAAACGCCAAAAGCGTCGCTCCATCCTCATTGATCTCATTGACATACGACAGGTTAGCCACCAAGGTCCGATCGCGAGTCACCTCAAAAGAATACACCGAGTCCGTCGAGACCTCCTCCCCGTCTTCGGTCCAATTCACGAAGACGTAATGTGGGTTCGACTCCACTTTCAATATGCAGAGGCTACCTTCCTCAAAACTGCCATCGCCCGTGACGGTCCCTCCCGCTGGAGGATCCACCGATGCGACGATCTCGTATATCTCCGGAGCAACGGGCAACTCGAAATAAGCCGTGAAGTCCATATCCGCAACCGCATTGAAGAAATAGTCGGATTCGGTGGTGATGGTATCGCCATTCATCATCCAGCCCAGAAAGGTTGCTCCCTCAACAGGTTCCGCAACGATCCTACAATAGTTACCGCAGATAAAATAACCTCCTCCCGTGACCTGTCCTCCCGTCTCCGGCTCCGCCATGACGTTCACCCGAACTTCGCCACTTCCGGTAAAAGAGAAAACATAGGGGTGAAGAACATCACCCAGTATGGCATTGCTCTGAAAGCTGATCTCATTCTCCGAGACCAACTCCAACTCCTGCCCAGTGAGATGGTCATAGAGCCGGAAAGTGAACATATCGCCAGTATTGCCAAAAGCGACCAAAAACAACAGGTACCGATTGATCGGATCGTCAAAATAACTCAGGATCTGACTCCCACGGCAATCGTCCTCACAAAAAACACCCAATTCCAGATATGAGTTCTGTTGCTCTATTCCGTTGATCTCCACCACCGCAGTCACCGTCATGTTCGTCGGAAACTGATAGATATTCGGAACCCAGTGGTTTTGGGCTTTCCCGAGGAGGCACATCATCAAAGCCAAGAGCAAAATGGATCGTCTTTTCATATCATTCTTTCTTCGTTATCCCAAATAAAAATCATCCAGAAACAGCTTGTACTCTTCCGTCAAGGCATTGTCACGGTCACGCATGACCAACGAAGATACCTCCACCGAGGAAGGCTCACCGTACCGCAACTCAAGATTCACCCGATTCACCTCCTTGTCCTGAACCGGAACTAACTCCTGGCGGGCGTGGACAAAGAGGCCATGACGGTTGGCGATGGGCAGGAAATCATGCGACTCACGCTCCGGCAATACGAGGGCAAAACGCCCGTCAGGCTTGAGCAGATCCTTCACGGATAGCACCAACTCATTGAATGTCAGCGTCATATCTGTATGCCTCGCCTGGTTCTTTCGGTCAGCGTCGCACTTGTAGGCATTGACAAAGAACGGCGGGTTGGAGAGGATCAGGTCATAGGCGCGTCCCAGGCGGAACTTGCGGATGTCGGCATGATAGGCGAAGAGCCGGTCACGCCACTGCGACGCCTCGAAGTTGCTGGCTGCCTCGAAAGCCGAAGCCTCATCGAGATCGACGGCATCGACCTTGGCCACCCCTTTCTGGGCCATCATCAATGGAAGGATGCCGCATCCCGTACCGATGTCAAGCACCACATCCGTGGGCCTCACCTTCACCCAAGCACCCAGCATCACCGCGTCAGTCCCTACTTTCATGGTGGATTGATGATGATACAGACTGAAATGCTTGAAGTGAAATCGCCTCATAACCAATGCCTTATGATAGATACATATCGATAAGCCCTTCCGGAGCCTTCACATATAGCTTCTTGGCCTTGCGATCCACCTTGAGGATGACCTGCTCCAAGATCGGGATCAGGATCTCTTTCCCATCCTTGAAGACCTGGACGATGGCCTGGGTGGGGTATTCGATGACATCCGCGATGGGTCCCAACTCCCCTTTCTCCTCATCAACGAGGAGGAAACCCTTCACCTCATGGTAGTAGAACTGCTTTCCAGACAGCTTCGGGAGCATCTCCATCGGCAGATAGACTTCCTTCCCGGTGAGGACCGATGCCGCCTCGACGGTCTTCACATCCTGGATGGACACGAAGAACTTGTCCCCGCTCTGGATGATCTTCTCCACAAAGAAAGGCGTCAGCACCTTGTTGATCTCCAACAGGAAATACTTCATCTCGAGATACGCCGATGGGTCATCCACATCCAACTTGATCGTCACCTCGCCCTTGATGCCATGGGTCTTGACCACCCGACCCAAATAAAAACAATCCTCTTTCGTCATAGTCGTCTTCGAAAAATTAAAAGCTATTTCCATGCAAAAATAAGAGAAGTTTTCTAATTTTGCTATCAAAAGACGGACAATGCAAGTTTTTCTCTCATTGCTTCTGGATGTGCTGAGAAACAGCATCATGATCACGGGATTGGTCATGATCATGATGCTATTGATCGAGTTCATCAACATCCGTTCCGAAGGACGCTGGTTCAGCAAGTTGCGGAAGCATCGTTTCGGACAGGTGTTGCTGGGTGCCGGACTGGGCATCATCCCCGGCTGCATGGGAGGTTTTGCCGTCGTCTCGATGTATTCCCATAAACTCCTGAGTTTCGGCGCCTTGGTAGCGATGATGATTGCCTCGTCGGGCGATGAGGCCTTCGTCATGCTGAGCATGATCCCCAAGGAAGCCCTGCTGCTGTTCGCGATCCTGTTCGTCGTGGCGGTCCTTTCCGGATGGCTGGTGGATCTGTTCACGAAGAAGGAAGACCATCACCACCTGGGTTGCGATGAGGAGTTTCAAGTGCATCAGGAAAAAGAGATGAGAGAAAGGGCAAGCCTCAAGAACCTGAGACATGCCAGCGCAGAGCGGGTTGCCTTGCTGCTCGGCGTGCTGATCTTCATCATCGCCATGGCTTTTGGCTTGTTCGGCGACCATACAGAGACTTCAGCGGTTGGACGCCTGAGCATCTTCGACGAATACTGGATGAACCTCTTCTTCGCCGTGGTCAGCCTCATCGTGGTGTGGTATATCGCCACCGCCAACGAGCATATCATCAAGGAACACCTCTGGGAGCATGTCATACGAAAGCATTTCCTCTCCATCTTCCTATGGACCTTCGGCGCATTGCTCCTGATCGAGGTCGGGCTTCACTACCTGAGCCTGGAGTCATGGATCAACGCCAACATCCCCTGGATGATCCTCCTGGCGCTGCTCATCGGCCTCATCCCCGACTCCGGGCCGCACATGCTGTTCGTGACCTTGTTCGCCACGGGGACGGTCCCCTTCTCTGTCCTCCTCGCCAGTTCCATCTCGCAGGACGGACACGCCTCGCTGCCTTTGCTTGCAGAGAGCAAGGTCGGCTTCGTCAAAGCAAAGATCATCAACGCCATCATCGCCGCCTTGATCGGATACCTCTGTTATTTTATCGGTTTCTAAAACTCGCCTACCATGAAAATCATCCTTGCCACCGACTTCAGCAATGAAAACAAGATGCTGGTCCCTTATGCCCTGAACCTCCTGAAACCCGCCGGGGGCAGCATCGTGCTGTTCCACGCGTATATGGACCATTTCGAGATCACGGATGCCAAAGCCACCGCCGAGAAAGCCATGACGGAAAGCATCGCCTATCTCAACGGAGAGATCGAGAAGTATGGACTGAGCGACATCGAGATCACGCCACAGCTTCTCGACGGCTATCCCGAGCAGCAGCTCCTGCATCTCACCCGTGAAGTCCAGCCCGACCTGGTGCTGATGGGCACCCGTGGCCGAGGGAGGAAGTCCTTCCTGGAAGGCAGCATGGCCAAGAGCCTCATGAGCAAGTCGCCAGTGCCGCTACTCTCCATCCATGAGGAATACGAGTACAAGCCGAACAACGAGGTGTTGTATGTGACGAACTTCGACAAGAACGACGCGACCTCCATCAGCAGGATCTTCGACATCCTGAAGCCATACCGCCTTCACCTGCATGTGGTCAACTTCATCATGGACGGCGAACCGGCCAGGGCGGCCCGACAGATGAGGGAACTGGAGCAGACCCTCAGTTACATGAAACTCAACGGCGAGCTGTGCTACAAGCTCATCTACAACAGCAGTCCCAGGGACGCCATGAAGTCGTACTGCGAGGAGAACAACATCAGCCTCGCAGCCTTCATCCCCCACCGCAAGCACTTCTTCGACCTCTTCTTCAAGGATACCGTCACCAAGAATGACTTCTTCGACCTGCACATCCCGCTCCTGACCTTTCAAAAATAAGGAAGCCCCTAAGTGGCTCCAAAAAAAATCTCCAACCCGACCGAGGATTAAAAATAATCCGTACCTTTGCCCCCATCAATTAGGGGTGCCATGTCCGCTTGCGGACTGAAATACAGGCTGAGATCAAACCCTCTGTACCTGAGACGGATAATGCCGATACAGGGAAATGAGTTTCCTCAAGATTTCCTCTATTGATTTAATTTATTAACTAACTTTAAATCAATGAGTTACAAAATGAAAAAGTTTATTTTTGCTTTGGTCGCCTTGTTCGCTACCAGCATGGTCTATGCACAAAACAAGGGAGTCGTCTTCGACACCACACATTTCGAGATCCTCAACGAGGTAGTCGTCAGCGGCGTACGCGTACAGAAAGACGCACCCTTCGCCGTCACCAACCTCAAGGAAACGGAGTTGAACGACTTCTCCAAGACCGGTCAGGAACTGCCTTTCCTCTTCGCCAAGACCCCTGGCATCATCGCCTGGAGCGAGAATGGCGTCGGCTCAGGCACCTCCTACATGCGCATCCGTGGCGCCGGTGACTCACGCATCAACGTCACCCTCGACGGTGTGCCGCTCAACTCTCCTGAAGACCAATGCGTGTTCTGGGCCAACATGAACAGCTACGGTTCGCTGCTCGGCTCGGTGCAGATCCAACGCGGCGTGGGCACCTCCACCAACGGCGACGGCGCCTTCGGCGGTACCGTGGCGCTATCATCCGCCACGCCATCGTTCGTGCCGAGCGCGGAAGTCACAGGGTCCTATGGCTCGTTCAACACCCTGAACTTCGGTGTCAAGGCCTCCACGGGCTTACTCGGCAACCACTTCATCATTGACGGGGCCTATCACCAGACCACCACTGACGGCTTCATGCACGGCACCCAAGGCCGCAGCGGGAGCTATTACGGAGGCCTCTCCTATATCAACAACAACTTCCAACTCCGTTACAAGAACATCGGCAACTTCGAAAGGACCGGACAAGCCTGGAACGGCGTCACGGCAGGTAACGGTGACATGAGCCTCATGGACGGCACCTACGGCATCCCAACGGGCATCAAGACCTACGCCGACATGTACAACGTGGGACTCGGACAGTTCAACTCCCTCTACGAAGAGCTGGTCACCGACGAAGACGGCAACTTCGTCCGAGACGAGAACGGCCACTACCTCACCCAACGCTACCAGATGAACGACGGCAGCTACTGGGACAAGACCACCGACAACTTCTGGCAAGACCACAACCTCCTCTCCGCTGCCTGGGACATCAATGAGCACTGGAACACCTCGGCGACCCTACACTACACCTACGGCTACGGCTACTACGAGGAGTTCCGCCCCAACAACAAACTCTCGAAGTTCGGCATGGTCTACATGTACCCCGACAGCACCTTTGTGAAGAGAACAGATTTCGTCCGCAAGAAAGGCCTGACACAACACACCTACGGCCTCGTCTGGAACGCCAACTACAAGGACGAACGATGGGATGTCATCGGAGGTTTGTCGCTGCAGAACTTCCAAGGCAACCACTTCGGCTATGTCAATTACATCGCCAATCCCGACGTGGCGCAGTTCTATCTGAAAGACGGTGACTACAAATATTACGACTCCGACGCCAACAAACTCGACGGCAACGTCTTCCTGAAAGCAGCCTTCGACATCAGCGAGCAATGGACCGTCTTCGGCGACGTGCAGTACCGCTATGTGGACTATCAGACCGACGGCATCAACGACAAGTTCTATGACGACGAAAGCGGCTACTACAACCAACCACTCGACATCCACGAGAGATACAACTTCTTCAACCCCAAGGCCGGCATCTCCTTCAATATGGATAGCCACCACGCCTATGCCTCCGTCGCGATGAGCCACCGCGAGCCGGAACGCAACAACTTCACCGACAACGGCTCGTATCCTTTCCCGGAACCCGAGCAACTCCTCGACTACGAACTCGGCTATAACTTCGACAACCAAAAGGTGCTGGCGCAATTCAACCTCTACTACATGGACTACACCAACCAATTCGTGCAGACAGGACAAGTGAGCGACATCGGCGAAGCCCTGACCACCAACATCAAGGACTCGTACCGCATGGGTGTTGAGGCACATGCCGGCTGGAACATCACCAAATGGTTGACTATTGAGGCTAACGCCGCCTTGAGCCAAAACAAGATCAAGGACTTCGACGAGGTCGTCGAAGACTGGGACAACGGCGAGACCACCATCCACTACGACAACTCCACCTTGGCCTTCTCGCCTTCCACCATCCTGAATGGTTTCATCAACGTCCACCACAAGGGTTTCGAGGCCACCTGGCACACCAACTATGTGTCAAGGATGTATCTCGACAACACCGAGAATGTGGACCGTTCGCTGCCCGCCTATTCGACCTCGAACGTGAGCCTCGGCTACACGCTGAAGCCCAAGAAGGTGGTGAAGGAGGCAGCCTTCAAGGTGTATCTGAACAACATCTTCAACAAGCGTTATGCCGCCAACGGATGGGTCTATTCGGCCATCTACGCCAGCGGTGGGCATCCGAACGACAACCGTTATTATCAGATCGGTTTCATCCCGATGGCGGGCTTCAACGTGATGGGTAACCTGACCTTAAGGTTTTAAGGGGGGTGCTATATCTGTAACCTCAATGAGTGGGGGTCAAAAAACTATAATTCTTTCCTAGATCCAGGTGTTCCGCCAGGAAATCCGACGGATACTCCACCCGATAATCCACAATCTTTCCTTCCTCCTCCATGGGAGTGATCACCGGATTGATGAATCCTCCGTAGGGTTTCAACTTTAGCGCATCATAACGCTCCTTCACCTCCTTGTGAAGCTCCAGATCCACCTTGACGGCATATCGTTCCACCAAGGCTTTTCCAGCGGCATAGTCACCTTCGCTCTTGATGCGCTGCACCTCGGCGAGCAGCTTGCCAAACAAGCCCCGCAACGCCTCGAAGTCGTTGATGACAAAATAGGTCTTGCCATCGCGTTGTTTCCTTTCGATGACATCGCGTCCATCGGCAGCCCTGCCCTGTCCCTTCTCATAGCACCATTCGGCCACGAGTTTTCGGTTCTGCATGTGCGCTTCCGTGATATCCTTGCCCAGTTCCACACGAGCGAGCTGGGTCATCAAGCCGTTGCGGATGAAGCCACAATATTCCGCCTTAAATGCTTCGGCATCGGGCAACACGCCGAGTTCCACCATCTTTGGATCAGCCAGGTAATACAAGCCAAACAGGTCGGCCCGCGCCTCCTCCAAGGTGGAACTGAACTCTTTCAGCGCGCCCGGTTGTGTCGTGGGCAGGAGACGACCTGATCCATGGCCCAGGCACTCATGCAGGGTGGTGTGCATGATATCCGTCGCAGCGCCGTATTTCTTACACAGATCCACTTCCTCCTGGGAATAGGCGAACTCCTTCAACGCGCTCTTTGGGCTTTCCTCGGCAGCCTTGTCATAGGCGATCATGAGGTTGGTGATCGTCACCGATTTGGAGCCATAGTCCTTACGGATCCAATCAGCGTTCGGTAGGTTGATGCCGATGGGAGGTGAAGGGAAACAGTCGCCACCCAAGGCCGTGACGATGATGCTCTTGGCCGACACCCCTTTACATTCCTCCTTGCGAAAACGAGAATCCACCGGAGAGTGGTCCTCAAACCACTGGGCGTTCTCACTGATGAGGAAGGAATGCTTGGTCGCTTCCAGGTCTTTGTAATCCACGATGGCTTCCCAGGTCGCCTTCATGCCCATCGGGTCGTTGTAATCCTCGATGAAGCCATTCACGAAATCGATATGCGATTGCGAGTCCTGCACCCATGCGATGTTGTATTCGTCCCAGGTCTTCAGGTCGCCCGTGCGATAATAGTCGATGAGCTTCTTGGTATATTCCCGCTGTCGGTCGTTCTCGGCCACCTCATTGGCTTTCTCCAGCCAGCCGATGATAGCCTTGATCGCTTCACCATAGAGGCCATCGACCTTATACACCTCCTCACGGATGCGACCGTTCTCCTTGACCAGCCTCGAGTTCAATCCGTAGGAGATCGGCGTATCGTCATTGGGTTTCCGCATCTTGTCGTAGAAGTTCTCCGCCTCTTTCTTGGTGATGCCTCCTTCATAGAAGTTGACCGCGGAATGTTCGATGATGTCTTCCTCGCCGCTACGACGTTTCTTGTAGCGTTCGGGATCAAAGATGACCGGCGTCAGGAAAGCGATGAACTCATCCAGCGTCTCCCCTTCTTTCAAAGGAAGCAATGTGATATCGCTGTCCTTCACCAGATCGGCGAAATAGCTTTCTGAGATCTCGGGGAAGAACTTGTCCTCGGCATAATGATGATGGATGCCATTGCTGAAGAAGACCCGTTTGGCATAGACCAAGAAGTTCTGGAAATCAGCGTTTTCCCGATTGCCTGAATAGGAATTCAGGATCGCCTCGAGGGTCTTTCTGATGCAGAGGTTATACTTGAAATTCTGGTCAAAGAGGATGTCACGGCCACAACGGGCTGCCTCGCCAAGGCAATAGATGTAGGCCTTCTGTTGCAGTGTCAGTTGGTCCCAGCCAGCAATCTGATAGCGCATGATACGCAGATCGGCAAACTGGTCGACAAGAAACTTGAATTCCTCTGGATGGGGTTCGGTGGTAGGTGTTTTCATTGTTTTATCTTTGTTCCGCCGCATTTGTAATGCGGCAAAGTTACTAATTTCTGGGGATTACAAATCCCCGAGAACTTAGTTCTCGATAACCTGAGAGGTGATTTTCCCGTCCACCCAGCAACAATCGACGGTCGCGCCACCTCGGGCTTTCAAGCCTTTGAAATAGCCATCCTTCCAGACGGAGGGCAATGCCGGAAGCAGGTCTATCTCGCCGTCATGGCTCTGGATCAGCATCTCGGCGATGCCGGCGGTACCTCCGAAGTTGCCGTCGATCTGGAAAGGCGGATGAGCGCAGAAGAGGTTGGGATAGCTACCGGCTTGGGCCGAAGGACCGAGAGTCGATGAGGCTTCCGCCTCATCGAAGGGGACGGCGGGCTGAAGGAGGTTCTTCAGCAAAAGATAGGCATGGTCCCCATCGCCCAGGCGAGCCCAGAAGTTGATCTTCCAGGCCCGTGACCAGCCGGTGCCTTCGTCGCCACGACGGCGAAGGGTCTCGCGACAGGCCTCCAACAGTTCCGGGGTCTTGCTTTTCGTGATGAGGCTCCCCGGATAGAGTCCGAAGAGATGGGACACATGACGGTGTTGCGGCTCCGTCTCGGGATAGTCCTTGAGCCATTCCATGAGGTAGCCCTGTTCGCTGACCTGCATCGGTGGGAAACGGCCCAGGGTCTGTCGCAGGGTATCGGCAAAGTCCTGATCGGATTGAAGGATCTCGGATGACTGACTCAAGGCATTGAACAGTTCCGTGAGAATCTGCACATCCATCGTGCTGCCCATACAGACACTGGCGGTGCGGCCATCAGGCATATAGAAGGCGTTTTCCGGGGAACTCGTCGGGGCGGTGACCAACCAATGATGTTCCGGCTCTTCCATCATGATGTCGAGAAAGAATTGCGCCGAGCCTTTCATCATCGTATAGACCGATTGCAGGAAGGCGGTGTCGCGGGTATATTGGTAATGCTGCCAAGCATGAAGGGCGAGCCAGGCCCCTCCCGTGTTGGTGGCGCCCCAAGAAGGATGTTCTCCCGGCGCGGTGAATCCCCAGGGATTGCTGATGACATGGGCGGTCCAACCCCTAGCGCCATAGAAGTCGCGGGCTGTCTTGGCTCCGGATTCCATCAACTGTTCGGAGAAACGGATCAGGGGAAGATGCAGTTCCGAGAGGTTACACACCTCGCAAGGCCAGTGATTCATCTCCACATTGATATTCAGATGATAGTCTCCATTCCACGGCGTCTGGATGGTGTTGGCCCAGAGGCCTTGCAGGTTAGGCGGCAGCAGATCCTCGCGCGTGGAGCTGATCAACAGATAACGACCATACTGGAAATAACACACGGGAAGCCAGGCATCGTCCTCCTCCAAAAACTGACGCCAATGGTCTTTGAGCAGCACATCCTTAGTATCCGGTCCACTTAAGGCATGATTCAGGTCCAGTTCGACCCGATCATAGCGTTCATGATAGGATTGGAGGTGACGGTCAAGGAGTTTTTGAGTAGGATATTTCAATATATTTGATAGATTATCATCAACATATTGTTCAGGATCTGGCGTCATGAAATCCGTAGCGGAGGCAAACAACAAGGTGATTTCCTTGGTATTGGAGATTCGGAAGGCAGAATCCATGGGGGTTAGGATGCCATCCTCGGTGACCGCGTAGAGTTTGGAGTAGTAACGCATTCCTTCCTTCCCTTCCACATTGCTGGGCAGTTGTCCTTGCATGGTCAGGCCATGGTCAAAGCTGCTGCAGCTGGCGTTCTCCGGACGGGAGAGCGTGAGGGTGATCGAGAAAGAGGTATCCGCGTTGAGCATCATCACGGCGACGTCGTCTTCACGGGAGAGGAAGTACTTTCGGGTATAATGGTGATGGTCACGGTCGAAGTGAACCTCGCTGAGGGCATCGTTCAGGGAGAGCGATCGGCGATAGTTGGAAAGAGATGGATCCGAGATGGCATCATACGAACCATCGTGAGCGAAAAGACCTTCCTTGGGGAGATCGTAGTCGAAGAAAAGATCCAGTGCGCCAAGTGTCTGGAAGCTGCCGTAGGGAACGTTGGCGCCTTGTCCATGTCCAGAGCCCTGGCCACCGCAGACGAAGGAGTCGTACATCAGTTCCTGGGCTTCGACGTTTTTCCCTTCGGCGAGGAGTTGTCGGATCTGAGGCAGGGCTTCTTTGGCTTTTGGGTTAGCGTCATCGTGAGACGCGCCAGACCAAAGGGTGATGTCGTTGAGGGTGATATGTTCATGGCTGATGCCTCCGTCGGGCATAAGCCCAAGATGGCCATTGCCGAGGGGCAGGCAGGCTTCCCACTGGGATGCTGGTGCATCGAAGTTCATGAGGATTGGCTGGAGTTCCGGAGGGTTTTGGCGTTGGGGTTCACAAGAACCGAACACCACCATCAAAAGAAATAACGTTCCAAGGATCTTTTTCATGGGGGCAAAGATAATGATTCTTTGGTTCCCTATTCCTTTCCCATTTAAATGAAGAAAGCCCCCAGCCGTTTGGCTGGGGGCTTCTCGATGGGTGGGCGGCGACCTACTTTCCCACACGGATGCAGTATCATCGGCACTGCCGGGCTTAACTTCTCTGTTCGGAATGGGAAGAGGTGCGCCCCGGCGTCATAGCCGCCACTTGGTCCTTCAAGGCCTTGGCGGACGAAG
>JAEEGL013024702.1_pt1 | contig 19085 bp, 13 predicted proteins | sample 9134231 | NCBI WGS metagenome assembly JAEEGL01 (sample SAMN16246548, study PRJNA631951) | gut metagenome | biome: gut microbiome; feature: rumen; material: fiber-attached | host: Bos | place: Iran: Karaj | collected 2018-10 | reverse complement strand
TTCCGAAGCCGGACATAGGTAAGGACTTTGAAGAAATATTCAGGGAGACCGTTAAGTTAAATACGCTTGATTATATACGGTATGAAAGTATGCAGCAGATCCTCATTGATGTGCTGGATAAGGCGAGCTTTATAAGGATTGCCGGAAAGAACGGCAATGAGACGGAGATGATAGTTGCTCTTAATGAGCTTAAGGATCCGGAACATGAAACGAACTTTGAGAACTGCGTTGCCGATGTCAATATTCCGGTCGGCGAGGTGTTTACAACACCTAAGCTTAAGGGTACGGCAGGTATCCTGCATGTACCTCAGGTATATCTTAACGGGTTAAAATATGTAGGCCTTAAGCTTGAGATTTCCGGAGGTGTGATCGAAAAGTATTCATGCGCTAATTTTGATGATGAAGCTCTTAATAAGAAGTATATAGAGGACAATCTGCTGTATCATCATAAGACTCTTCCTGTAGGGGAATTTGCAATAGGTACCAATACGACGGCATACAGAATGGCAAGAAATTACGGCATTGAGAAGCTGCTGCCGATCCTGATAGGAGAAAAGACGGGGCCGCATTTCGCGGTTGGGGATACCTGTTACAGTTACGAAGAAGATATCATTACCTATAATCCGGACGGCAAGGCAATAGTGGCGCGATCGAATGATTATTCCGAGCTTAGAAAAACGGATCCGTCCAAGGCTTATTTCCATTGCCATACGGATATAACCATACCATATGATGAGCTTAAGGGCATATATGCCATTACAATGGACGGCAGGCAGACGGCAATAATAGAGGATGGATTGTTTGCTCTCGAGGGTCTTTCCGAACTGAATGTACCGCTTGTTGAATGATTGCTCTGTTCATGAGCGGGATTATGGGGTACAATTACATAGGAAATTTATGGATGTAGTATATAGTATATTTATATATGAATGATAAGGAGGCTATCATGGCAAAGGTAGGTATATTAATGGGAAGCGATTCCGACATGCCTGTAATGAGCAAGGCAGCAGAAATCCTGGATCAGTTCGGGGTGGATTACGAAATGACTATCATTTCGGCACACAGGGAGGCAGAACTGTTCTTTGAGTATGCGAAAACGGCTGAAGAAAGAGGATTCAAGGTAATTATAGCGGGCGCAGGTATGGCTGCACATCTTCCGGGTATGTGTGCATCGCTGTTTCCGCTTCCGGTAATCGGAATACCAATGCATACGTCTTCTCTTGGAGGCCGCGATTCACTGTATTCGATCGTACAGATGCCTGCAGGCGTTCCTGTTGCGACCGTTGCGATAAACGGCGGGGCCAATGCGGGACTTCTGGCAATAAGGATGCTGGCGATGTCTGACAATATTCTGCTTGAAAAGCTCAAGGATTACAGGGAGGATCTGGGGCACGCGGTTGAGGAGAAAGCCAAGAAGCTTGATAAGATAGGCTACAGGGAGTATCTTGCCTCAATGAAGAAATAATTCTGTAAATCAGAATACATTATCAATAAAAAAGGAGAAAAAACATGGATTATAAGAGCGCCGGTGTTGATATTGAAGCAGGTTACAAGGCTGTTGAGCTTATGAAGGAGCATGTTAAAACGACCATGCGTCCGGAGGTCCTTTCGGGTCTGGGAGGATTTTCCGGTGCATTTTCGCTTGACAGGTTCAAGGATATGGAAAGCCCTACACTTGTTTCGGGTACTGACGGAGTAGGAACAAAGCTTAAGCTTGCATTCCTCCTTGATAAACACGACACCATAGGTATAGACTGTGTGGCTATGTGTGTGAATGATATCGCATGTGCGGGCGGTGAGCCGCTGTTTTTTCTGGACTATATCGCATGCGGGAAGAATGAACCTGAGAAAATAGCTTCCATAGTGAAGGGAGTCGCAGAGGGCTGCCGTCAGGCAGGGTGTGCATTGATAGGAGGAGAAACTGCCGAAATGCCCGGCTTCTATCCGGAGGATGAGTATGATCTAGCAGGTTTTGCGGTAGGAATAGTGGACCGGAAGAAGCTTATATCGGGAGATGATATTAAGGATGGGGATATCATAATAGGAATGGCTTCGTCCGGAGTACACAGTAATGGCTATTCTCTGGTACGTAAGGTCTTTCCGATGAGAGAGTCCTGCATGATGGAACAGGTTTCATCTCTTGGTATGACACTTGGAGAAGCGCTGCTTACTCCGACAAAGATATATGTTAAAGCTCTTAATGAAGTAAAGAATTCGGGAATTACGATCAAAGGCTGCAGCCATATAACCGGAGGCGGCTTCTATGAGAATATACCGAGGATGCTGCCTGTGGGTATGAGGGCGATCATTAAGAAGGATTCTTATGACATGCCTCCGATATTTAATCTTATAAAGACAAGCGGTAACATAGCAGAGGAAATGATGTACAATACTTACAACATGGGTATCGGTATGATGCTTGTTGTAGATCCGGCTGATGCCGATGAAGCGATGAAGGCGATAGATAAGGCCGGTGAAACGCCATATAAGGTTGGACATGTGGAAGCAGGCGAGAAGGGTGTGACCCTTATCTAGACAGTCCGGAGGATGAACAGATATGCTTAAAATAGCGGTTCTCGTTTCGGGAGGCGGTACAAACCTCCAGGCGATAATAGATTCAATAGAAGGCGGTAAGCTTGACAATGTCCGCATAGTGAAGGTCATAAGCAATAAGGAAGGTGCATATGCATTGGAAAGAGCGGCAAAGCATGGGATCGAAGGTATCTGCATAAGCCCTAAGTCCTTCGGGGAAAGGGCAGATTATTTTAAGGCGCTTTCCGAAGAACTTAAGAATGCGGGAACAGAACTGATAGTGCTTGCCGGTTTCCTGGTTGTCCTGTCATCTGATTTCGTCAGAGAATGGAGAGGAAGGATAATAAATATCCATCCTTCGCTTATTCCTTCCTTCTGCGGTGACGGCTATTACGGTCTGAGAGTTCATGAAAAAGCACTGGAAAGAGGTGTTAAAGTGACCGGAGCCACAGTGCATTTTGTGGATGAGGGAACCGATACGGGACCTATAATCCTTCAGAAGGCAGTAAACGTTGAGGACGGCGACACGCCCGAGATCCTTCAGAAGAGGGTGATGGAACAGGCGGAATGGATAATTCTTCCACAGGCTATCCGTATGATAGCAGATGGGAGTATTAAGACAAGCTGAGACAGATGCAGCTGTTTATTATACCGGCTTGGATATATCAAAAGTAAAAGGAGATAGAAATGAAGATACTTGTGGTTGGAAGCGGTGGACGCGAGCATGCACTTGTAACGAGCATAGCGAAGAGTCCGCGTGTGGATAAGATATACTGCGCACCGGGAAATGCCGGAATAGCTAAACTTGCCGAATGTGTGGATATAGGAGTTATGGAGTTTGACAGACTTACGGAATTTGCGATTGAGAAGGGAATAGATCTGACGGTAGTGGCTCCGGATGACCCGCTTGTTGCAGGCGCGGTCGATGCTTTTGAAGCTAAGGGACTCAGGGCTTTCGGACCTCGCGCTAACGCAGCCATTTTGGAGGGAAGCAAAGCCTTCTCAAAGGATCTTATGAAGAAATATAAGATACCGACGGCTGCCTACGAGAATTTCGATAATGCGGAGGATGCCCTTAAATATCTTGATACAGCCAAAATGCCGATAGTTCTTAAGGCTGATGGACTTGCACTTGGAAAAGGTGTTCTGATATGCAATACTCTTGAGGAAGCAAAGGCGGGCGTTAAGTCGATAATGCTTGATAAACAGTTTGGAAATGCCGGTAACAGGATAGTTATAGAGGAATTTATGACAGGCCGGGAAGTATCTGTGCTTACCTTCGTTGATGGTAAGACGATCAGGCCCATGACATCTGCTCAGGATCATAAGAGAGCCGGTGATGGGGATACAGGTCTTAATACCGGAGGTATGGGAACCTTCTCTCCCAGTCCTTTCTATACAAAGGAAGTGGATGAATTCTGCAGAAAGAATATATACCAGCCTACGGTGGATGCGATGGCAGCAGAGGGAAGACCGTTTAAAGGAGTTATATTCTTTGGACTTATGTTAACCAAAGACGGACCGAAAGTACTTGAGTACAATGCGCGTTTCGGAGATCCCGAGGCACAGGTAGTGCTTCCGAGAATGAACAACGATATCATAGATGTGATGGAGGCCTGTATAGACGGAAAGCTTGATGAAACAGAGCTTGATTTTAATGATAATGCAGCTGTATGTGTAGTACTTGCTTCCGAAGGTTATCCGGTTAAGTATGATAAGGGTTTTGAAATAAGAGGTCTGGAACGTTTTGAGGGCCAGGATTCCTATTTTTGCTTCCATGCGGGAACAAAGTTCAAGGATGGAAATATTGTAACAAATGGTGGAAGAGTACTCGGAATTACAGCATTGGGAGATGATCTTAAGCAGGCAAGGAGTAACGCATATGATGCAGTCAACTGGGTCGGTTTTGATAATAAATATTATCGCAGCGACATAGGGAAGGCTATCGATGAAGCGTAGTATCGTAATGCCGGGTATTTAAACCATCTTCGGAAATTCAGTAAGATGCATATGAGCAAACAGGAAATTGACTGAATAAGTCATAAAAAAGCTTTATTTTCGACAGTATCAAACCGAAAAAAATTAAAAAAAATCCAAGTATAAAAAATGTTGAGAAAGCCCGTATTTACGGGCTTTTCTTAGTGCTGATCGGAACTGTGGATGTAATAAATACGAAACAATTTTAAGATAATGGTTGACATAAACGAAGTCTGGTTGTATTATATGAACGAGGGTAAATGAATAATGCAGAAGGGGCCATGACTTAATTGGTCAATCTACAGTATTCGAAACATATATACTGAAAGGGGAATCGGTATATCATGCGTTCTTATACGTGTGCGAATAGAATGCGGTCTGAGGGTGGCCGCATGCTGCGCTATCTCATGTTGCCTGCATTGACCGTTACGATGGTTTTGGCAGGTTCACATTGTACATATGCATATACTGCGGTGAAGGGGACCGTAACGTGCTCGAGCGGGAAAGTGAGGAAAGAGGCATCAACAAACTCTTCCTTCGCTTTCGGAGTGCGAAAGGACGAGCCGGTTACGGTGGTCGATGAGAAGAAGGGAGCCGACGGCAAGCTTTGGTATCAGATCAAGGTAGGAGACAGCACCGGGTATATAAGATCGGATCTGGTCAATAAATCCAAGGAGAAGGTTGCGGTAAGCGCAGCCGATAACAAGAAGGATAAGGATGCAACGGCAAATACGCAGAAAGGCGATGCATCTGCGGCGGGCAATAAGGGAAGCGGCGCTGCAGGAACGGTTATCGTGGATGTTGCGATAATGCGTAAGTCACCGTCTACTACATCGGATCTGCAGATGTGCCTTAAGCAGGATGCCGAAGTCGATCTTCTCAGCATGTCAACCGGGGATGACGGAAAGGTGTGGTATTCGGTAAGCTACAGCCGGGACGGCATCATACATAAGGGATATATACGGTCGGATCTGATCAAGGCAAAAGGAACCGTGACGGCGGAAGTCGGTTCCAAACAGCAGAGCGAAGCACCGGCCGCATCTGCCCAAACCACAACCTCTGTGGCGAACAATACATCGACAGGCGTTCAGGTGGGTGTTGTCAAGGGAACCGGCGTAAATGTAAGAGAGAAGGCCGTTGACGGAAATGTGATAGGCCTTGTATCCACAGGACGTTCGGTCACGGTCACTGAACAGATGGCCGGAAGTGATGGGAATGTATGGTATAAGATTTCTTTCATCAGCGACATGACACCACAGACGGGATATATAAGATCTGACTTTGTGGAAGGAGTTACCCAAAACGTCACTGCGCAGGCGACGGAAACAGGTAACTCCGTTTCTGTTTCAGAGAACAGCGCAAAAGAGACGGACAAGGTAGAAGAAAAGGATAAAAAAGAGGATATCCAGAGTGAACCCACGGAAGTTAATAAAAACGGTGCCGTGAACGGGATAAATGTAAATGTGAGAAAAACACCGGGGGACGGACAGATAATCACATGGCTGAGCACGGGAAGCACAGTTCATGTACTTAATGAGAGGCAGACTGAAGACGGAACATGGTGGTATGAAATAAGCTACAAGGTAGGCGGATCGGAAACCAAAGGGTTTATGATCGCCGATTATGTCAAACTGGAAAAAGATGACGTGACGGATTACACCGATGCCATGACGGCGATGGTTAAGGGATACGGCGTCAGGATCAGGGAAAGCGCAGTGAACGGAACTGTTGTTGAACAGCTTAATTCGGGACACAGGCTGAACATTCTCGGAGAGGTGACCGGAAGCGACGGTGCCAAATGGTATTATGTAAGCTTTACGGTTAAAGGTTATGACAGGAAAGGATATGTATGTGCTGATTATGTAAATGTAATAGCAACCGTACAGAATACGAAGCCTACCTCGGATAAGGATTTTGAGGATTCCATAAGCAAGCTTCCCGAATCCTACAAAGCAAACCTGAGGGCGCTGCATGAGAAGCATCCTTACTGGCAGTTCGAAACGGTGGAAACCGGACTTGAGTGGATGGAGGCTGTTGTTGCGGAGTGTTCCGTAGGAAAGAACCTGGTCGCCAAGAACAGCATATCATCGTGGAAATCAACAGCGCCGCAGGCATATAACTGGAGTAACAATACCTGGTACGGTTTCGACGGAGGTACATGGGCATCCGCTTCGCCCGAGCTTATCGCATACTATATGGATCCCAGGAACTTCCTGACAGAAAGCGGCATATATCAGTTTGAAAAGCTTGACTGCCTCGAATACCAGAACGAGGAAGGTGTTAAGAATATAGCAGAAGGAACTTTTATTGATTCTGCGTTCATGGATACCGACGGAGTGGAGAGAAATTATATAAATGCGATAACGGATGCGGCAAGAGAAGCCGGAATAAGTCCTTATCATCTTGCGACAAGGATCATTCAGGAGCAGGGCCTGTACGGACGTTCACAGAGCATTTCGGGCACGGTTCCGGGATATGAAGGCTATTTCAACTATTTCAATATCGGAGCTTTTGCGGCGAACGGAAGAACTCCCATAATAAACGGGCTTATATATGCAAAAGGAAATGACGATGGGTTCTGCAGGCCGTGGAATACAAGATACAGGTCTATACTGGGAAGTGCGAAATATCTTGCCGACAGATATATAAACAGAGGCCAGAATACCCTGTATTTCGAGAAGTTTAATGTTGTCAACAAGACTAACGGAATATACTCACATCAGTATATGAGTAATATTCAGGCAGCGTCATCGGAATCTGCCAGAATGAAAAAAGCTTACACTGACGATAATTCAACCCTTGTTTTTAGGATTCCATACTATTATAATATGCCTGATACACCTTGCGAGAAGCCTACGAGTGAATCGAATCCTAACAACTATCTGTCAGGTCTCTGGGTAGACGGACTGACGATTGCGCCTGTATTCGCGCCTTCAACGGATACATATTATCTGACGGTTGACAACAGTGTGGGCATGATCAATATAGGCGCCACCGCTGTTGCAAACACATCATCAATTGGCGGATTGGGAACTGTAGAGCTTAACGTAGGTACGAATACGATCACTGTGGTATGTAAGGCACAGAATGGCAACTTAAGGACATATACCATATATGTACAGCGAAATCAGTAGCTGTAGATGAAACATAGAGAAGATCATTAAAAACGGTCGTAAGGAATTCGCTTATGACAGGGAACAAAGGATCAGGAGGGCTGTATGGCACGAACGAGAGTTAAATTATTGGGAACGGCATTGATGACAGGGTTATTCCTTATTCTTCCGGTTGTTAAGGTATTCGCTGCCGGGACTGTTACTGTGGCGGCAGACAAAGAAACCGCAGCTGTGGGAGATACCTGTATTATTGCCTATAAGACAGAGGGTGCGGGCGATGGTGCGGAAGCACCGGAAATATCCGTTGAATATGATGAGAACCGTCTTTCTGTAGTTGAGAGTGATAAGACCTATGGCGGAGGCGGAGGCAAGCTGACTTTCACGGATACCGAAGCAACCATAACATTTACAATACTGTCGGGCGGCCCTGCAGAGGTATATGTAACGGCGGTCCTTGACGGAGACGGAGCAGATCCCGCTACCGGGAGCGCAACCATAAATGTTGAAGGAGAAGATACTGCGGCGGCAGCAGCATCTGCGACTACGGCCGGAACGACAGATACAGGGGTGGCAGCCGGTACGGTTGCTTCATTGGATGGTTCCAAGACAATATCCACTGTGTTTCCCGATGAGATGATGCCGGAACTGTTCCATAAGACAACGGCTGCTTACAGCGGCACGACCATAGAGGCCGCTCAGTTTGATATGGGAGATATACTGCTTGTATATGTTACTGATGAGGCTACCAATACCGGCGGCTTCTGCGTGATAGATCAAAATACCGGTGAACTTACCGATTTCAGAATGATAAGGGGAATAGAGAATAAGTTCATAATAATTCTCAAGGCACCTAAAAACGTTGAGGTTCCGCTTAATTTCACAAAAGCCACACTTATGTGGAATGATCAGACACTTGAAGCGTATATGATCACAGATAACGCTCAGGGTGAGGGCGCTGCATCGGAAGAAGCACAGCCTGCATACAGTGACGGTAATGTTTCGGCACAGGATTTCTTCCTTGTTTATGCAATTAGTTCTGAGGGAAATGAAGGATGGTATCTGTATGATCAGAAGGAAGGCACCTATCAGCGTTATCTTCAGGTTATAAGGACGGCTGTGGATGATGAAGGAAATCAGATGCCGATCACGGAAGCGGCAACAGAGGCAGCGGCTGCGAAATATGAAAAGCCCATGCGTTTGAGACTTATTATTATATGTGCACTCGGTGTGATCTCCCTGATCCTTCTTATAATAGTTATTGTCCTGGCTGTAAGATCGGGAAGAGACGATGATGAGGATGAAGAGGATGATATTCAGATAGATCCAAGAGAAATACGAAGAAGTGCTCAGCAGCAGAGACGTCGGATCGCATCCGTTGAAGTAGAAGACGAAGATGAAGATGATGAAGACGATGACGAGTACGATGAAGATGATGATGATGAAGACGATGAGTACGATGATGAGGATGAGGATGAGGAGGATGACGACGAAGAAGACGAAGAATACGAAGATGACGAAGACGAAGATGAAGATGACGACGAGGATGTGAAGGAATACGTAAAACCCATTCCGGAAAAGAAGGGTGTTAAGTCATCGGCACAGCAGGAAAATTCGGATTCATCAGAAGTCCTCAATCCCAGAGCCCGCAGGGAAAGATCAAGAGGCAAGAACCAGCCGATCGCCCAGACGCAGGCAATAGACTGGTCTGAAATGGAAAGTGTAGTGAAGAATGCATCTTCCGATTCACGAAGACCGGTAGGGAACAATACATCCGCACTTCCGTCAAGATACAGGATAAACAGTGAAATTGAAGCAAAGAACGGATCTGAGAATAAGGATAAGGATAAGAATATTGACAAACCGTTAACCGGAGAAACGGATTCACCTGTGATAAGTTCTAAAACGGGTGAAGCAATATCCAAGCAGGAAGCAGCATCTATCAAGAAGACGGCAGCTGCTGCATCGGTAAGGACAGGCAACACAGGTGCGCTGGCTATAGCAGAAGCGGCCGCTGCATCAAAGAACAGAGCTATTCCGAAGGCTACTCCCGTGATTCCTTCCAATATGCCTGCCAAAGCTCCGGCCCCTGTACAGAAGAGAGATGACGTGCCTTCATATTATGCCGATAAACAGACGCAGCCGCCAATGCAGAAGAAGGGCGATATTCCGGCATATTATGAAGATGAGAAGGCACCGGTTTCCGGACAGAGAAGGGGAGAGGCTCCGATGTATTATGCCGATGAACAGGCACAGGCTCCCACAATGAGAGAGGAGATCAGGGACGAAAGAGCCGGGAAGGCTTCCTATGGCAGACGTAGAGGAATGTACGAGCCGGATGACATTATGGAAGAAGATGAAGAAGATGAAGATGAGGATGAAGGCTTCAGCTTCTTCAGAAGAAGTAAGAAAAAGGTGCCGGGAAGAGTAGAAAAGAAAGACAGGCGTGGTCGACGCGGTATGATGGATGAAGACGAGGATATGTACTCTGAAGCACCTGCTGCTGATGAAAGACGCAGAGGCAGATCCCGCCGTGGTCAGGATATTTCGGCCGGACAGGGATATATGAACCAGGGCTATGAGCAGAACGGTTATGATCAGGGATATCAGCAGTATTCACAGAGTATGGGCTATAACCAGGGTCAGCAGGGATATATGAATCAGGGCTACGGTCAGGGTGGTTATGATCAGGGATATCAGCAGTATTCGCAGAATGCAGGTTATAACCAGGGTCAGCAGGGATATATGAACCAGGGCTACGGTCAGGGCAGTTATGATCAGGGATATCAGCAGTATTCGCAGGGTGCAGGCTATAATCAGAGCCAGCAGGGATATATGAATCAGGGCTATGGTCAGAATGGTTACGGCCAGGGTTATCAGCAGGATGGGTTGCAGTACCAGGAATACTCTCAGCAGCCTATGTACAACACAGCTGATTTCGATGATGATTTTGAGTTCAATTTTATTGATGTAAAATAAGAGGTATTACTGTATATGGCAATGGAATATACGGAAAAAGCAAGGATGATCCTGGATATCGCGTCAGCGTTATCCAGGAATCTTCATCATGGGTATGTTGGATCCGAGCATCTTCTGCTTGCTTTTATGGCAGAGGGCACTTCGCTTGCATATGAAGTACTTAAGAAGAATGAAGTTACGTCCGAGAAGGTACGGGAGCTGATAGATCAGCAAATAGCGCCTGAAGCGGATGTTAAGGTTTTGGACAGGGATGGTTATACTCCGCGTTTTGCCATGCTGCTTGAGATGTCTGAGGATATTGCTGCTTCGATGGATGAGGACAGAGTGGGTACTGAACATCTGCTGATCGCAATGATACAGGATGATGACAATCTTGCGGTAAGGCTGCTTAATACCCTGGGTGTAAATATACAGAAGCTGTATGTGGATATCCTTGTGGCCATAGGTGAGGATGTAAACAAATACAAGGAACAGATCCAGAATATGCGACAGGGATCATCAAGAATGCCGGGATCCCAGATGCTCATCGATAAATACAGCCGCGATCTTACAAGGCTTGCGGAACTGGGAAAGCTTGATCCTGTGATAGGAAGGGAGACTCAGATACAGCGTATTATCCAGACTCTGAGCAGACGTACAAAAAACAATCCATGTCTTGTGGGTGAACCGGGTGTAGGTAAGACGGCTATTGTTGAAGGATTGGCAAGAAGGATTGCGGAGGGGGCAGTTCCAAAGACTATCCGGGGTAAGCGCCTGCTTACTCTTGATATGGCATCGATGGTAGCGGGAACCAAGTACAGAGGAGAATTCGAGGAACGGATTAAGAAGGTTATAAATGAGGTTACCGAGAATAAGAATATAATTTTATTCGTAGATGAGCTTCATACATTGATAGGAGCAGGAGGCGCAGAGGGGTCTCTTGATGCCTCCAATATACTTAAACCCTCACTTTCAAGAGGTGAAGTACAAATCATAGGAGCGACAACCCATGATGAGTACAGGAAGTATATAGAGAAGGATGCGGCACTTGAGAGGAGATTTCAGCCGATAAGCGTTGAGCCTCCTTCGGTTGACGATACGATAGCTATACTAAAAGGAATACGGAATGCATATGAGAGGCATCACGGTGTTGTCTATGAGGATGAAGCGCTTGAAGCCTGTGCAAGGCTGTCGGACAGATATATAAATGACAGATTTCTTCCTGATAAGGCCATAGATCTTATGGATGAGTCGGCGGCCAGGCTGAGAATAAGCACACTTGAGTCACCTGCTGCAATAGATGAGCTTAAGGACAGGCTTGATGAGATAGAAGAGCAGAAGGAAGAGGCATTAAGAGATGATGACCTTGCTCTTTTCGGAGATCTCAAGAAGGAACAGGCAAAGCTTGAGAAAACGTATAAACGTAAGCAGAAGAAATATTTAAGCGCAGCTGAAGATAAGGCGACAGTAACGGCAGATATGGTAGCTGATGTGGTAGCGCAGTGGACGAGGATACCGGTTGCTAAGCTTAAAGAGGGTGAGAGCGCCAAGCTTAATCGTATGGAGAAGACCCTTATGAAGCGTGTTATCGGGCAGGATGAAGCGGTATCTGCTGTATCACGAGCGATCAAGAGGGGCAGAGTAGGCCTTAAGGAGAAGAACAGACCTATAGGTTCATTCCTTTTCCTGGGTCCTACCGGTGTAGGTAAAACGGAGCTGTCCAAAGCTTTGACAGAGGTACTGTTCGGTACTGAGAATGCAATGATCAGAGTGGATATGTCCGAGTATATGGAGAAGCATACTGTAAGTAAGCTCATAGGTTCTCCGCCGGGATACGTAGGCTTTGAAGAAGGAGGACAGCTGTCTGAGAAGGTAAGACGCAATCCGTATTCGGTCGTTTTGTTTGACGAAATAGAGAAGGCACATCCGGATGTTTTCAATATATTGCTTCAGGTACTTGATGAGGGTAATATAACCGATTCTAACGGGCGCAAGGTATCCTTTAAGGACTGTGTTATCATAATGACTTCAAATGCCGGCGCAAACCGGATAATTGAGCCTAAGCACCTTGGATTTGTCACAGAAGAGAATGAAGAGGCAGATCACAATAAGATGAAGTCTGGTGTTATGGAAGAGGTTAAGAGGATTTTTAAACCCGAATTCATAAACCGAATAGATGAGATAATAGTTTTCAGGGCTCTCGGCCAGGATGATATGAAGAAGATAGTCACTCTTCTTACGGGGCAGCTCGCTTCAAGGATGAAGGAAGAGATGAATGTATCTCTGACAGTCACGGATCAGGTTAAGAAGCATATTGCTCTAAAGGGTGCTGATAAGAAGTTCGGAGCCAGACCGCTTAAAAGAGCAATACAGACGATGCTTGAAGATAAGCTTGCCGAGGCGGTGCTTGACGGCAGGATAAAAGAGAACAATAAGGTGAAGGTAAGCCTTAAGAACAATGAAATAGAGATTACAACACAGGAGTAATATTATATAATCCCGGAAAGTTGATTTATTTATGTGGAAAACATGCCGCAAATTTAGTATACTGAACTTGGGAATGTTCAGACCTTAATTGCTCTGAATAATCCTTGAAACAGGTTTCTATTTAACAGGCGGTTAATAAGGAGAAGGAAAGATGGCAGTTGTAACGGAATTGATAAGGACGGAGGCTGACGGGGGGTTAAGCTTTGGAAATTATGAGCTTAATGAGAAAGCCAAGAAGGATGATCATGAATGTGCAGGTAACATCTATAAGGTTAAAACATTCAGGGAAATAACCAAGCTCGAACGTGACGGAATGTTTGTATATGAATCTGTTCCGGGAACCAGTGTACATGGCTTTCATGCCACTAATGAAGGTGTGTTTTTTACGGTATCCGGAAATGAGGATGCACAGATCACGGTTGGCGTAAAAGAAGACACGGAATATGAAGTACTGCTGGACGGCAAAAGCACGGGAAAGGTGAAGAGTAATCTGGGCGGTAAATTAAGCTTCAGTGTGGAGTTGGAAGGGAACGGATATGTTATGGTGGCAGTTCAGCTGTAACCAGTCATTAAAATGGCATTTTTGACGGATAAAGGAATATGAGTAAAGCACGGCCGCGTAGAGTTATGATACGCAGCCGTGTTTGCGGTTTACAGACAGGAGATAGTAATGGCAAAAGGTAAATCAACGGTATTCTTCTGCAGCAGCTGCGGATATGAATCATCCAAATGGATGGGGCAGTGTCCTGGCTGCCGGGCATGGAATACTCTGGTAGAAGAGACGGTTAATAAGAGAACGTCAGCCGGTGGGAAAACAGGCTATGGTACCGTTATGCATGGGAAAAGCGGGTTAACCATGAAGCTTTCCGGGATCACGCTTGATGATGAGGATAAGCTTGATACACATATTAAGGAGCTTAACCGTGTCCTCGGAGGGGGTATTGTGAGAGGATCGCTTGTGCTTGTCGGAGGTGATCCGGGTATAGGTAAATCCACGTTGCTCCTACAGGTGTGCAGACAATTGACAGAGGATAATATCCCTGTATTATATATTTCCGGTGAGGAATCCCTTAAACAGATAAAAATGCGGGCTCAGAGGATCGGTGAGTTCGGCGATTCGTTAAGCTTATTGTGCGAAACGGATCTTGGTATCATAGAAGATACTATCACAAAAGAGAAGCCGGGTGTTGTGGTAATAGATTCGATCCAGACTATGTTTTCGGAAGAAGTCTCTTCGGCGCCCGGAAGCGTATCTCAGGTGCGTGAGGCAACAGGAATATTGCTTCGTCTTGCCAAGAACCTGTCCGTTGCGATATTCATTGTGGGACACGTGACCAAAGAAGGTACTGTGGCCGGTCCGAGAGTGCTTGAACATATGGTGGATACGGTTCTGTATTTCGAAGGTGACCGCCATGCCTCTTACAGAATACTCAGGGGAGTTAAGAACAGGTTTGGTTCCACCAATGAGATCGGTGTATTTGAAATGAGAAATGAAGGTCTTGCCGAGGTTGGAAATCCTTCGGAATATATGCTTAACGGCCGCCCGGGTGGAGCCAGTGGGTCTGTGGTCGTATGTGCGATGGAAGGGACGAGGCCGCTTCTCATAGAGCTTCAGGCCCTGGTATGCCGAACAAGCTTTGGAATACCCAGACGACAGACCACCGGCGCTGATCTTAACAGAGTTAATCTCCTTATGGCGGTTCTTGAGAAACGCGTTGGACTTAAGCTAGGCGAATGCGATGCTTATGTAAATGTGGCGGGCGGGATGAAGCTGAATGAGCCTGCAGTCGATCTTGGCATAGTGCTGGCAATAGTATCAAGCTTTAAGAACAAAGCAATACCTCAGGATGTGGCAGCATTCGGAGAGGTCGGACTGAGCGGAGAGGTGAGGAGCGTCAGCATGGCAAAAGAGCGTGTAAGGGAAGCTTATAAGCTGGGATTTGGCACCTGTATTCTTCCCAGGAGTGTCTCGGGGCAGATGTCGGGTATCGGAGAAGATGTGAAGCTTGTTTATGTAGACAGCGTTAAGGAAGCGCTTGACTTTCTGTAAACAGATTTCCGCAAAATATTTAAAGGTTTTATTGCCATAATCTCAGACTGCTGCGTATAATATATATGAAGATGAAAGTATAGGACTTCTAAAGAAAACAGACAGAAAAAGCATTAGTGTATTTAGGAGGTAGTATTATGTCAGAATTGAAAAACAATGGAACAAAGATTGCCGATGAGAAGCTGAAGGATGTAAACGGAGGATTCCGTGAAACAGACGGTATTGCTGAAGGATGTACCATTGAGTGTCCCAGATGCCATAACACAGACAGGGACAAATTTGAGAAATGGATTGACCTGACAAAGGGTGAAATGTACAGATGTAAGGTCTGCGGCGAAGAGTTTTCGTACAACCAGAAGGGAAGTATGATCAATCCCAATGAAATAAATCTTGCGTAAAACGAAGGCAGGAGTATGAGAGACCGTATACTTAACTACAGAAACAGGATTGACAATCTAATAAGTATGAACAGCAGAGAAACCGACTGGGATAAGGTGATCGCAGAGCACCTTATCCAGATTGGTTTCTTTCAGCATGAACGTCTTATTCACTGGCTGGTAACAATGCTTTTTGCACTGCTGACATTTATGGCCGTTGGTATATATCTTATCACGGGAGCAGTGTATGTATTGGCACTTATAGGTATATTGCTGGTACTTCTCGTACCGTATATCATGCATTATTATCTGCTTGAGAATGAGACACAAAAAATGTATGCCCAGTATGACGTTATGCTTGAACTGAGGAAAGAAAGGGAAGATGGCTGGGCCTCAATAGAAGAATGAGAGGGGAGATGATCTCCCCTCTGTTTAAGTATGTGCATTTTTCTCTTTATGGTGTTGTTCCTTAATCTCATACATACGTTGATCGGCTTCGTGAACAAGAATTTCAATGCTTATGTCGCTGTCCGGATTATCATTGCTTACATAAGCCACGCTTGCCTTAATGGGAACGGGAAAATCAATTTCTTTACTGTATCTTATCAGGTATTTCTCTATATTATCCCGATATTTGTTTAGCATCAAATCCCCGAGATAGCTTCCGATCACGATAAACTCATCACCGCCCATGCGGATCTTTATGTCTTCGTCTCTGAAGGTTTCCTTAAGTGCATCGGCCAGAGCAATGATCGCTTTATCGCCGTAGTTATGTCCGTATTTGTCATTGATTGTTTTAAGATTGTCAAGATCTGCGTATACAACAAATATACAACCGTTGTTTTCTTCGAAGAATGAGGCGCTTAAGTCACGGAATCCGAAACGGTTATACAGACCGGTAAGCATATCCTGAACGTACAGGCTTCTGAGCTTATCGTTCATCATATCAAGGAACATATGCTGCTTGATGTTTATAAGCGTAAGAGCCAGACTGTCCATAAGGCTCCTGTGGGCACCGCTTGATACCAGCTCATGGTCAAACGGCATTACGCAGTATCCAAAGGTCTCCTGTCCGAAATGCAGGGCAGAGAAAATGTATATATTGCAATTCTCTTCATAAGCGGGTGGAAGCAGAGTGACTGACGTATCTATGTCTGTGAGGCTTCCCGGCATATAAGCGCGCATCTTACCTGTAAATCTTTCGGCCACATTTCCGTATTCATCTTTGTAGAAGTTCTCGCTCAGACATACTGCGTATTCGGGGATATTAAGTACTTCGCAGCTTTTATGCAGGCTTTTTCTGAAATTATTGATACCGGGAGAGCTTAACAGCTGCTTCCTCAGATCATAGAGCTGCTGCGTGGTACGTCTTTCATAGCTTAATTTGTTGAGAAGTCCGAGATAATCATTATTAAGGTTACGTTTGCCTTCATTACAGCCGCAGCTTTCATTTATCTTAATGAATCCCTGCGTAAAGTGATCGCCGCTTAGCTCTGTCCCTTCATTTATCATGCTCATGAGACCGTCGGCAGCATCATAACCAAGCTGTTCCCAGCTTCTGTTAATACTTGTTATGGAAGGCAGATAGAACTGTGCCTGTTCTATATTATCAAATCCGGTTATCTTAAAATCCATGGGAGCGTGGAAACCATCCTGTGCAGCTGCCAGGCAGTAACCGTAAGCCATTCCGTCGTTTGCACAGATAACAGCATCGGGAAGATGCATATTACATGACTTGAATTGCTCATAGGCGATCTGACCGTCTTCAACAACAAAACGGTAATGCTTTATACGTTCGGGTTCGGGTTTAATACCGTGAGCCAAAAGACAGTCATTAAAAGCCCTGCATCTTAACTGATTCTCTTCGTTGGTTTCAGGACCTCCGACATAGTTGAAAGTACGACAGCCATGCATGGTTATCATATGTTCAACGAGACTGTACATGGATTGATAATTATCAAGACCGAAGAAAGGAGCATCGGGAGCATGCTGGTCGATACTTACAACAGGCCTGTTTTTCTTCTTAAAGCCTGCAACCTGATCCGCAAGGATGTGAGTAGAATCAACGCTGTTGAACACAGCTATCATGCCTATATAGTTATCGACAAGCGGCAATGAGAAGATGGAACGGTCCTGCTCATAATAATCCTTTTCATAAATCTCATCATAAGCATTAAATATGTGAAGACCGATATTCTCATTCTGAAGCCGTTTGGTTATTCCGTTTACCAAAGAAGTAAGGTAATTAAGATCCCATGTGCTTGTCAGCATCTGTATGTATGTTTGCACGGTTACCTCCGTCAGCAGTAGAGCTGCATGCCTTTCCTATTATTGAAAAATATAACTTCACAGACTTTATTATACACATTTTTTTTGCAAAAAGAAATATTATCAGGAAGTATATTTAAGAGACTGAATAATATAACTTGATTTTGAGAAGGGTTTTAGAGTAATATTAGCTATGTAACTTATTAATATAACAAAGATGAGGTGTATTGAAACCTGATGGATGTTAAGAGTATTAGCGGTTCACAATCAAATACAGAAACGCTTATGCCTTCTAAGGATGGAACCCCCGGGAGTATTGCGCTTCGTCCCACGCTGTTTACATGCTATGGACGTACTATTTCCGAATACAGACTGTCAGGATGCCAGACTATGGGAAGGCCATCGGGCGACATGATGCCGGATATTCCGATACATGCACAGTTCATTTCAAGGAAGCATGGCGTTTTTACGACCGAAGACAATGAAACGTGTTACATAGCTGCGTCCACGACCAATCCTACCAAGTATAAAGGTACGGAACTCAGACCGGATGAAAGTGTGGAACTTAAAGACGGTGATGAGCTTGTGATCCCATGGACGGATAATGAAGGCAGGGATCAGTCGGTAGTACTTGTATATGCCAATACAGAACCGAGGATTCATATGTGGAGAGATCTGCAAAAGGCCTCGAGGGATAACCTGACAGATCTTATCGATCGTGATTCTTTTGCGGCATGGTGGCGTCAGAATAAAGATAATAAGGATTATCGTGAAGCGGTGTTTTTTATTTTGGATGTAGATGATTTTAAGAGAGTTAATGATGTGGCAGGTCATAATGCGGGAGATGAATCTCTTAAGATCATAGCTGAGGAGCTTAGAAATGCAGTCAGGTATGAAACACAGGTGAGCCGCTGGGGAGGAGATGAATTCGTAGGTATCATCCCCGCATCAGTGGAGGACGCAAAGGAAAGACTGGAAGAGATAAGTAAAAGCATTGGCGAAAAGACCGCAGAAGCAGGTGTTCCCATAAGTGTAAGTATAGGTTATGTCAATGTGCATGATGTAAAGGATCCGGGAGATATAGTGGAGATGGTCGAACTTGCCGATAAGGCCATGTATAATATCAAGCATTCCGGTAAGGACGGCATAGCCGCTTATGAAGCTGAAGATTAGGGTGCGGAACATCCTTCCGGGTTAAACGTATACAGAGATAGAAGAGCTGTCTTATGACAGCTCTTCTTTTATTGCATTCAGTAAGTCGTTATATTCTTCAAAGGCCTTATATTGAGGGTAATCTTTTTTTATCTGTTCCGTGCTTCTGAACAG
>JAEEGL016896186.1_pt1 | contig 19086 bp, 11 predicted proteins | sample 9134231 | NCBI WGS metagenome assembly JAEEGL01 (sample SAMN16246548, study PRJNA631951) | gut metagenome | biome: gut microbiome; feature: rumen; material: fiber-attached | host: Bos | place: Iran: Karaj | collected 2018-10 | reverse complement strand
TGCTGGCAGCCGTCCGGGCAAGAGATACGGACCTGCTGGTTTTGGATGAGCCCGCTTCTCCCCTGGATCCTCTCATGCGAGACGTGCTTTGCAGCCGGATCAGCGACTATATCTCCGGTGGTGACGGAGAGCGTTCGGTGTTCTTCTCCACCCATAACGTGGCAGATATGGAAAACATCACCGACTACGCCATCATCATGGAGCATGGCTGCGTAGTGGAAAAGGGCTTCGTGGAAGAACTGAAGGAAAAATACGTGCTGGTAAAAGGGGATGCGGAGGATACTGAGGCCGCTAAGAAAATTCTGTATTCCATCTCCGCTAATCCCTACGGCTTTGAAGGGATCTGTCTTGCCGATGATCTGGACAAGCTGGCGGGTATGAAGCTGACAAAGGAAACACCCTCTCTGTATCAGATCAGCGTAGCGGTAATGAAGAAAAATACAAGGATGGTGATCTGAGATGCTGAAAAGTCACAAAGCCATCGTAGGCAGCCGGTTTTACAACCTCACCTACTTCATACTGCCCATCCTGTTTACTGTGATCGGTCTTCTATACCGGCTCATGTCATCCAAGATGATCATAGAACCGGTTTTGGTCGCTCAGGCCATCCTGATGCTGTATGAATGCTCAACGGAATACTTCGGTTACGGACCCATCTACCGAAAGAACAACCTGGGAATGGAATACCTGAAAACCTCAGTTAGCGGTATGCAACTTTTACAAAAAAGCATTCTGACGGATTCCCTCCTTCGGATCGCAAGAACCTTTATCTATACCCTGCTGCCGGCTCTCTTCATTCCCAAAAGCACGGATGATCTCCTGCTTTATCCGGTCTTTGCACTGGTGCTGGCAACCATATCGGTATGGGGCGTCAATCTGACCCGCTACATCACCATGTATGGTTTCTTGATGATCTCCAACGGTCCCTTGATGGCCTTTGGTATGATCCTGGATAACCTTTGCATCATGGTTCCCGCCGCAAGGATCCCCATGATGATCATCCTTGTGATCCTGCTCCTCGGCGGCGTATTGTTTACACAGAAATTTGCAGAAAAAAAGATCCGGGCATCCTATTCGGATCTGCATTAATCGGAGGATACTATCATGACTGAAACAATGAAATACCTGAAGCTTTGCAAATACAGTTTTCGATTCAAAACCAACATTGCTTTTTTGATCCTGTTCCTTGCCATCGGTGTGATTAACGAACTTGTCACATCCGGCACTGAATATCTGGGGGGCTTTTATATTGTGCTGACCAGTGTTTATATGTTCCAGTTCATTATGTCCCTTTCCATGTCTGACATGATCCAGGCTTCGGGGATCGGACGAAGGATCCATCTGGATGTTCCGGTTATGCTGAATGTGCTGCTATCCACAGTACTCTATACGCTGCTGGTTATCTACAGGTTCATTATGGCGTATCTCCATCCGGAAAAGGCAACTCAGATTGCAACATCCCTTCTTATGATCGACATCATGTTCTTCGTGCTGTTTATCTATACCGGATTTGTATATAAGTATTTTTTAGCCTCCCTTCTGGTCTTTGCCTTTACCTTCGTCTTTGTAGTGGGCGGATCCAATTTTCTCATAGGACTTCCCGGCCTTGTCATTACCATGCCGATGGCAGCCATTATTGGATATGTCGCTATTCTCGCCGGAGCCATATTGCAGTATCTGATCTGCAAAGCCCTGGTGAATAAGCCCATCTCCCAGAGAGCCTTCCGGGGGATCTTCAAGGAAGCCAGGTAAGGATACAAACAACTATTTCTGCAATCAAAAACAGCTGCGGCACAGGCCTGCAGCTGTTTTTTAGTATAAATGAAAATGGATGGCTTACTCTGCAAATAAGGGGGTGGAAAGATATCTGTCTCCGGAATCGGGAAGCAGAACCACAATGGTTTTTCCCTTATTCTCCGGTCTCTTTGCCAGAATCTCTGCTGCCTTTAAGGCTGCTCCTGAGGAAATTCCCACCAGGATTCCTTCGGATACCGCAAAGGCTTTTCCTTCTGCGAAGGCATCCTCATTCTCAATGGGGATGATCTCATCATAAACATCGGTATTCAGTACATCCGGCACAAATCCTGCACCGATTCCCTGAATCTTATGAGCCCCCGGGGTTCCTGTGGAAAGAACCGCGCTGGTAGCAGGCTCAACAGCTACCACCTTCACATTCGGGTTCTGCTCCTTTAAGTACTCTCCCACACCGGTAATGGTTCCGCCAGTACCGACGCCTGCTACAAAGATATCCACCTTTCCGTCTGTCTGCTCCCAGATCTCCGGTCCGGTTGTCTCTTTATGCTTCTTGGGGTTAGCAGGATTTACAAACTGTCCCGGGATCACGGATCCGGGGATCTCCTTCTGCAGCTCCTCTGCCTTGGCAATGGCACCCTTCATGCCCTTTGCTCCCTCGGTCAGAACCAGCTCTGCTCCATAAGCCTTCAGAAGATTTCTTCTCTCTACACTCATGGTATCCGGAAGTGTCAGGATGGCACGATACCCTTTGGCTGCTGCAACGGCAGCAAGGCCGATACCGGTATTACCGCTGGTGGGCTCGATGATGGTAGCCCCCGGCTTTAAAATCCCCTTTGCTTCCGCATCCTCGATCATAGCCAATGCGATACGATCCTTTACGGAGCCTGCGGGATTTAAGTACTCCAATTTGGCAAGTACGGTTGCCTCTGTGATCTCTCTTTTTGCAGCGTACTTGTTCAGCTGCAGGATCGGTGTCCTTCCGATCAGTTCCAATGCACTCTGTTTGATATCGCTCATTCTGCAAATCCTCCTGTCATTTTTCTATGCCATATATGCCGTTTCTTTGGCTGTCTTTATGCTATCACCGCAAAAGCCCTTTGCAAAGTTCGTAGTTTTTATCATCAGTGATAGCTTTTGCTTATCGCAAGCCTTTAGCCTATGGTCTTATGGATGAAGCTCAGTAGATTTTCTCTGGTGGTGGATTTCAGAATATAGCCCTCGGGACGAAGCCCCATGACTCTGGCAACGCTTTCCTTGGTTCCTATCCCTGTCAGAAAAACCACGGGAATATGCTTGGTCGCTTCCTCCTGCCTTAACATCTGAAATACCTTTGGCCCATCCATCCCCGGCATTTCATAATCCAAAAGGATGAGATCCAGGGGATTTCTCATGGCATAGGAAATGGACTGCATACCATTGGTAACTACGCCAACATGAAAGTCGTCCTTGATCCAGGCCCGTACCATCCCTGCATAGGAAGGATCGTCATCCACGATGAGGATCCGCTTTTTTGCCCCTGCCTCAGGGGTTTCGGCAATGGCTTTTTCCACTGCACTTTTGAGAACGTCTGCATCCACCGGACGATCCAGCCAGCCATATCTGTCGATGTCCGGAACTGCCTGCTCCAGGTCGGAATGAAACTTCTTTTCTCCCAATATGAGCATCCTGCTTTGACAATCCCGAATGGTATCACAGATGCGAAAAAGGGCCCGGGTCCGAAGGGGCGCATCCATGATATCGCCAGGCAGATACAAAAGGAACAGATCCGTATCCTTTGCCATGGCGCTGATCTGATCAAACTCTTCCGTCAGGATCTCTACCTGATAGCCCATTTCATTAAGCTTTCTTTCTATCCCTTTTACCACCACACTGTACTGGTACAGGACAATGACAATGTTCTTTCGGCTCGTTTTTGTTTCCATTGATCTACCCTTCTTATCTCAGTTTTTACTGCTCGGAAAGCAGTGCTTCAACCCCCTCATAATCAAACCTTCCGATGCTCTCACGGATCTTGGCAAACCGCTCCTGTTCATTTTCCGGAATGCTGTAAGCATCCAGCTCCTGCAGGATCTGTTCCATGCGCTCCAAGTCCATCGCCACGGCTGCATGTCCCAGTTCCTCATAGACGGTTTCCATCAGATCGGCATCTGCCACCGGTTTTTCCTCTTCGGTCTCTTCCTCTTCGGACTCATTCATGAAAAGCGCCTCCCCCAACAGATCTCTTAACTTCCCATAGTCCTGCACAAAGGCTTTGTGATACCTATCGATATAATCTGCGTCCCCTTCTTTTCCGGCCATCTCCAGATTTTCCGCACGCCTTGCCAGCTCTGTAGCACCAATGAGTTTGGAAGAACTCTTCAGCGCATGGATCCGGATGGTATAGTTTTTCAGATCCTTTGCATCGTAGAAGGCATTCAGCTCTGCCACCTTTTCCGGGTAGGCATCATAATAGATTCGGGCCACGGTTTCAAAGGCTTCTTCTGAGCCACTGTTTTCTAGTGCCTCATCCGGATCTATACCCTCAATTTTCTGATACCATTTCAGAACGGGCTCTTCCGGCTCCCTATTAAATCGGCTTGCCGGATCCGTCTGAATCTCCGGCTTTTCCTCCTCTTCCTCTGTCTTTCGTTCCGGGATAAAGGAACCGATGTTATAAGATTTGCCTGATTTTTCAAAATACAACAGGCCAAAGCTGCCGGGTCCGCAGTTTGAGGTAATGGCAGCCGAAGCCGGTTGGAAGATCACATGCTCGAAATAGGCGATCCTTCCTACTTCCTCCCGGATCCAGGAAAGGGTTTCCATAGACAGATCCGCATAGGTGATAAACAATACATCCGGATCCGGAGTAACATCTATAGGGAAAGCTTTGCGAATGTATTTTTTATATGCCGCCTCCCGATTACCTACCCAGATGTTGTCCAGAATGGATCTGTCATCCTTGAAATGCATACCGGGATGCAGGTTCAGGTTTTTTGCAATCTTATGGATGTTCTTTCCAAGGAGCCCCTTCTTAACCATATAATCAGTGGTATCGATGACAAAGCTGCAGCGAAGACGGCGTTTAACCTCCTCAAGCTCTTTTACGATCTCCTCCACAGGGATATTCTGCCCCACCAGCTTCTCGGCGATCAAAACCAGAAGACCTGTAGCTGAAGACAGGCACTCGGAATTGATGACGGTCACGTTATCAAAGGATCTGGCCGCCTCACAGGCAATATGATAATCCTCACTCATACTGGTAGTCAGAGAAATATGGATCAGGTGATGAGCTCTCTTTAATGCATTTGCGAAAAACTCCGTATATTCGTTCACATCCGGCGGAGAAGATACAGCTCTCTTGCCGCTGTTGATATACCGGATCAGCTCGTTGGCATCCATCTGCTCTCCATCCTTGAACACACCTTCCTGGGTACGGATGAGGAAAGGCAGGATCGGCAGCTTCAGCTCCTCAACGATATCATGAGGCAGATCGCTCATACTGGTGGTGGTGATGATCACTGCTTCTTTTCTGGCAAATCCGGAAACGGTATTGATATCCTCCTGCAACCGTATCAGTTTACCGGAAAGGATCAGTTTATCCCTGGGAATATGACGAATCAGAACCTCTTCCATATCCTGTCCGGATACAGGTTTCATCAGATAGCTGTCAAATCCGGCTCTGCTGTAAAGATCCCGGTTATCACTTCCGGCATTGGCAGTCAGGACAATGACGGGAGTGGTTCTGTTCATTCCGCCTGTCTGATTCCGAAGTCCCTTCAGACATTCGATACCATCCATCTCAGGCATCAGATGGTCCATCAGGATCACATCATAGTGGACCCTCAGGGCAAGCTCCAGGGCTTCTCTTCCGCTTTCTGCGGTATCGATCACGGCCCTGGTATCCACAAGCAGTTTTTTCTCCACCTCCAGGTTCATGACATTATCATCTACAATGAGAACTCTGGCATCCGGCGCCTTGAAGCTGCTTTCATAGTGGCTTCTCTTAATAAGCTGCTGGTTATGGATACGCAGCGATCCGATGGGTGCCGCATCCGAAACACCCTGCCTGAGCGTAACGGTAAAGGTGGATCCCTCGCCGTAAACACTGCTGACAGAAATGGTTCCTTCCATGAGATCCACCAGCTGTTTTACTATGGAAAGACCCAGGCCCGTGCCCTCTATGAGTCTGTTTTTTTCTTCTTCCAATCTCTTGAAAGCATCAAAGAGGTAAGGAAGGGATTCCTTTTTAATACCCATTCCGGTATCGGTTACGGTAATGGTCAGCTCTGTCATCTGGGCATCTATCATCTTGCTTTCGATCTGCAGATCCACAGAGCCGTCCTGGGTGTATTTCACTGCATTGTTCAAAAGGTTAATAAGGATCTGCCGGATCCTGACTTCATCTCCGTAAAGCACTGCCGGAACACCCGGATCGATGTTCACCTCCAGCTTCAGTCCCTTATCCTGTGCCTTCACCCAAATCATATTCACGATCTCGGAGATCATATCCGCCACCCGGTAATCCACGGGAAGGATCTCCATACTGTCGGCTTCCATCTTGGAAAAGTCCAGGATATCGTTAATGAGGGCAAGAAGCATCTTACCGGAGCCCTGAATTCCCACGGCATCCCTGATGATCTCATCCGTTGCCTTCTGATCCCGAAGGATCAGCTCGTTGAGTCCCAAAATAGAATTGATAGGGGTACGGATCTCATGACTCATGCTGGAGAAAAAGCGGTTTTGGGAACGGGTCAGTTCCTCTGCTCTCTGGGCTTCTTTTTGTGCACGATCCGTTTGTCTGCGCAGCAGACGGTTCTGGGACCAGGTCATCAAAAAGCAAAGGCTACCTACCATGATCAGTGAGATATAGGAATCCACGAAAAACATTTTTCTGGAGTGTTCCGTTACATACTGGGGATAGTAATAAGCCACAACATAGCATACAAAAGATTCCAGCAGCAAAAAGCCCAGAATCAGTTTTCGAAAGACACCCGTCAAAGACAAACCCACATACATGAAACCGAAGATCAGCCAGATCACACCGCCACCTGTTAAACCGCCGCCGAAGAAAAACAGCGCCGGAAAGATCAGCAGGCAGAACATAACCACCAGGATGGATACTGCTGTTTTGATCTTTTCCCTGTGCAGACATATAAAGGTAACCAGCGGCACTGCGATGACAACACCGATGAGGGTTATGATCTCCCCGATATGCTCCTTCATCACTATATCGCCCACTAACGCTACGATGGAAGCAAACTCCGAAAAGATGGAATAGAGCAGGAAGATCTGCTCATAGAAATCTCTGTCCGGATTGTTGATGATGTCTTTTACAAATCTGAAAAATCGGATTGGTTTCATAGGCCCTCACCTCCCAGATCGATCTTGGATTCGGGAAGTATCGTCATCATGACTCGTTCAAAGTCAGTGAGGCTGATGGGTTTTGCAATGAAACCGTCAAACCCTTCCTTCATAAACATTTCCCTGGCACCGGATAATACGTTGGCGGTCAGGACGATGACCTTGGCATCTCGGCCTTCCATTTCCGCTGCCTTTTTGATCTTCTTCATGGCTTCCACGCCGTCCATCTCCGGCATCATATGGTCCATAAATACTACATCATAATTTCCGTCGTGATATTTACGGATGGCTTCTTTCCCGCTGCCTGCCGTATCAACGATCATCTTGTAATCCGTAAAGACACTGGTTGCAACTACCAGGTTCATGGGTTCATCATCCACCACAAGGGCTCGCACATTGGTAAACATGGGCTTCGTTGAATCGAACCCTTCAATGTTCATTGCAGCACGTCCTTCATTGATGATCTTAATAACCGGATATGCATACAACGGTTTCGGCATACTAATGACACGGCTGCCCTTGGAAGGACTGAAGCCGGGATAAGCAGATACCGCAACTACAATATCCCCTTTGCTCAGCTCATCAAAATAAGCAGGGTTCTCTTCGTATTCCTCCTGCCCCATAAAGATGTGGGTAACGGAAATCTTTTCCTGAAACCGCTCGATATCCCGAATGGTTTCCGCAGGATACAAAGGCACATGGATACCGCCTGCCAGGTTAGCCGCCATAGACCTGTAAAACTCTCTGACTCTCGGCACCTTATACTTATCCGAACGGACATGGAACAGGATGTTGCCCGTAAAGGTCTGGGGCAGCACAAGACAGTTGGACTCATCGATGACCTTCTGCGGAATGGTTACCCGCACTGTCGTTCCCACATTTTTATTACTTTCAATCTTCACAAAGCCGCCCATGGTATGGGCAAATCCATAGACGATATAAAGCCCGAGGCCAATGCCGCCGGTGCTTCTGTTTCTCTTCTTATTGACCTGGAACATCCCTTCTGCCAGGGAGGCCAGGGCCTTTTGATCCATACCGATTCCGGTATCCGTCATCTCAATACACAGATTGACGCCGTAATCGGTATTCTCCGAATACATCCGCACATAAATGCCTCCGCGCCTGGTAAACTTCACCGCATTCTCCAGAAGATATCGAAAGATCTTGTGCAGCTTTTTGATATCACCCTTCATCCAACTGGGTACCGAGGGATCCAGATCCACCACCAGCTCCAACTCGTTGCTGTTATCCAAAAGACGGAAGCTGGTTACCACATCGTTGATGAGAGAAGTACTCATATACTCCTCTTCCTCCAGAATCACCTTGTTTCGCTTACATTCCGTATAATCCTGGATATCCTCGATCTGGTATGCCAAACGGATCCCGGCATCCTTGATGGAGTAGGCTTCCTTTCCGATCTTCTTTTTGATGAGAAGGTCCGACATGCCGTTTACCACATTGACCGGAGTACGCAGCTCATGAGAAATGTTGGAAAGAAAATCCTCCATATCCGCATCATTGATCTCGATACGCTCCTCCAGCTTTTTCAGAAGCGTCCCCTCTTCAATCCGATCCTCGATCATACGCATACAGCAAAAATACACAATGGTTACGATGATGATATACAAAACCATCCTTGAGGTATTCAGTGCATCAAAGGTAACAGAGCCGCTCTGATAGGCCATGAGCAGCTGCAGCACCATGATCATGGCATATTCCATGATAAACAGATTCATCATGTAGGAATGATTGAAAAAGGAAAATACCAAAAGTGCCAGAGACGCCACCAGAGACGCATCAAAAAAACTGGTTTCATGGACACCGTGATAAAACAACATAATTGCCGTAAAGATCACATAGTAATATTTCCTGATCCTAAACTCAATGGAGGACAGGATATTGATCACCCAGATAAAGGCCATGCCCACCAAGACCAGGGGCGGAACCCAAAATTCCCAGTGCAGGATCAGGCTCTCAATGGACAGTCCGATAGCGCCGATGGACATCAATATGATGGTAAAGTTTTCCGTTCTGCGTTGTTCCATAAAACCCTCTTACACTTTTTTGTATTCCTGAAGTGCTGCTATAACTGCATCATAATCATAGTGCTCCGTAGCTTCCGTAAGCTTCGCCCAGAGCTGTTGCTCCTCATCCGGTATCCCATAGGCTTCCATCTCCTTAAAGATGCCGGTCAGCATGTCGCAATCCATTTCCTCAGCTCCCTTATAAAGCTCTGCATAAACATCCTGCAAAAGCTCTGCATCCGCAATGGGTTTTTCCTCTTCTGCCTCTTCCTTTTCGAACAAAGCGGAAAGGGGCTCTGAAAAGGCCCGATAATCACGCATAAAGGCTTCGTGATGATCTCTGATATACTGCCACTTTTCCGCCTTCCCCGCATTCTCTAATGACTGTGCATCTTCTCCGAGAGTCTCGGCGCCGATGATCCTTGCGGAGGATTTTAATGCATGTACCTTGATGGTGTAATTCTTCAGATCACCCTTTTCATAAAAGCCCTCGATCTCCTGCGCCTTTTCCTCCAGAGAGGTATAGAAGATCTTCAAAAGGGGCATGTAGGAATCCACGGATCCGCTGTTTTCAATGCCCTTTCGTACATCGATCATTCTGGTTTCCGAAAGTTTAATCAAAGCGGGGGGGATCTGCTCCTCTGTCTCGGAAGGCTCCTCTCTTACCAGGTGCCGCTCCACCTTCTCAGGCGGCAGATAATCCAGCATCATTTCCTCCAGTTTCCCTGCATCAATGGGTTTGGTGAGATAATCGTCAAACCCCTCTGCAATGTACTTTTCCCTGGCTCCTGAAATGGCGTTAGCCGTCAGGCAGATAGCCGGAGTCCGCAGGTTGGGATTCTTTTCCTGAGCCCTCATCTCATGGAGGGTCTCGATCCCGTCCTTGTGGGGCATCATATGATCGAAGAAGATCATGTCATACTTCTTATCCATGGCAAGGGCCAGTCCTTCGTCTCCGCTGCCTGCCATATCGATCTTAACCTTGGTCTGCTTCAGCAGGGAGGCAAATACCATCAGGTTCATGGGATTGTCATCGATGACCAGCACCTCAGCCTTGGCTGCCGTAAAGGTTTCCCGATATATACTGTGCTTATGCAGCGCCTCCTTGAAGGCTGTCTCATAGTCTCCCAGTCCTTCCCATTCCATAACCTTCTGCTTGAGGCTAAAGGAAAAAACGGAGCCCCTTCCGTACTCACTGCGCAGGGAAAGAGAACTGCCCATGAGCTCCAGCAGATGGCGGGTAATGTTCAATCCCAGACCGGTTCCTTCGATGGTACGGCTCCTCATATCTTCGATGCGCTCAAACTCCGTGAAGATCTTGTCCTGCTCTTCCTCTTTGATACCGATACCCGTATCCTCTACCGCCACCTCAAGCAGAACACTGTCAGGCTCTGCTTCTATCTTTTTGTAACCGATCCTGAAGGTGATACTGCCCTTTTCCGTATATTTCACGGCATTGGTTAACAGATTGGAAAGGATCTGGCGGATCCGGATCTCGTCACCATACAAAAGCTTCGGAGTTTTTCTGTCAAACCGAAGGTTCAGATCCAGCCCCTTTTCCGTTGCTCTGGGATGGATCACATTCACCAGATCATTGATGAGGGAGGACAGATCATATTCCGCCAGCACAAGCTCCATTTTTCCGGCTTCGATCTTGGAAAAATCCAGGATATCATTTACGATTCCCAAAAGGGTCTGTCCGGACATCTTCACGCTTTCCGCATAGGCCAGCATCTTCTGATCCTCGCACTCCCGCAGGATCATCTCATTCATACCCAGCACCGCATTGATGGGGGTGCGGATCTCATGGGACATATTGGACAAAAATGCAGATTTGGCATCACTGGAGGCAAGGGCCTTTTGGGCAATGAGGCCCCGCCTGATGGAAACAAACAACATGATACCGATGATCAGCACCATGGCAATGACAATAAGGATGGTAACGATGAGGGTACTTGTAATGGATGCAAAATCCTTTGTGGCATTATGCACCGAAATACAATGCCAATCCCCCTGGAAAGGAGCATCATAGGCAATGTAATGCTGGCCCTGATAACGAAATTCCACCGTATGATCCCGGGAGGCCTCCAGCAGTTCTTCCACCGTTGCCCCCAGGGTACCGTATTCCTGTCTGTAATTTTTCCCCACCTCGTCAATATCCGAATGGGTGACTACAACCCCTTCTCCCGTAAGGATCATCTCAATATCCGAGGAGCCTTTTCTGACCGCTTCCTCCGTCAGCTTTTGCATCCGATCCAGGGAAATATCTACGGAGATAACACTGACCTTATCACACAGGGTTTTTCCCAGAGCCAGCATGGTATTGCCTGACTGCACATCCACATAGGGCTCCAAAATGGTAATCTCCCCGGGATGTTTTCTGGGATTTGTGTACCAGGGACGCACGGTGGCATCAAACCCTTCGGGGGGCTCCCAAAGAGTTCCGCTGAAAAACCTTCCGTTGATGTAGCCGTACAATCCCGTGGAGTTTTCAAATACCGCATTCCGGATGGCCGTGGATTGCCCTACCAGAAACTCCTGAATCTCATCATCCGTTTTTTCTTCGGTGATCATCTGATCAAGAGTATAAGCCGTGAACTTGATAAGATCGATATTGGTAGTCAGGTACTTATCAAACTCTCCCGCCGACTGACTTGCCGCAAGCCTTCCCGACTTGATGATGCTGGCTCGTTTTTCCCCAATAAGCTTTTGATAATACATAAAGACGATCCCTGCGAAAAAAACAATCACAAGGATGCCAATGATCACGCTGGTAATGAGCATGCGATTTTTTACTTTCCCCAATCGTTTCATGACTGACCCTCTTGCACATACTCCGTATAGGCAAACTCAAATTCCACATTCATTTTGTAATGTTCCCGATCCTCTTCCCAGGAGCTGATGATCCGCTCCACAGCCGCATCTGCTTCGGCCTTGGTTCTTCCGGTAAGGACTACGAAAAACTGATTGGATCTGTTTTGCATCACCAGATCACTCTTTCGAAGAGTTTTCTGCAGATGCTCCTGAAATTTCATAGCCGCCTCCATACAGTTGCGTTCGCTGATCACTTCCTGGGGCTTAAGCGCAAACAGGATCTTTGCCACCTTTCCGCCATAGCGTTTATAAAAGCGCATGATATAACGAAAGACAATGGCAAAGGCCTCTCTGCCCAAAAGCAGCGCCTCATCCATATCATTTCTCTCTTCCACGATCTTGGTGATCCGTAAAAGCTCCTGACTCAGATCCCCTTCCACGGGCTCAAAATCTTCTTCCGACTGGTCATAAACCGCAAAGCCGTGTTTTCCGTTTTGCTTCACCGCATACAGGGAATTGTCTGCCAGAGAAAAGAGGGACTCATAATCCCGTCCGTGTTCCGGTACCATAGCTGCGCCGATGGAAATTCCCAGGGGGATGCCGTTATCCTCTCCCAGCAATCTGGCTGCCTCCAGTCCCAGTTGCTGATTCAGTCTGGTGCTCAGAGATGCAACGGAAGCCTTATCTGATACGTTCATGAAAAATCCCATAAACTCGTCACCGCCGATCCTGGCAATCACGTCATGCTCCCTGATATTACGCCTTACCACATCTGCAAAGGCCTGCAAAACCCGATCTCCCATATCATGTCCGTAGAGATCGTTTACCAGCTTAAAGCTGTCCAGGTCCATGATCATAAGGACTCCCGAACTGTCCTGACAAAGCCTTATCACCTGGGCGGTTCCGCTGGCCTTATTGAGAAATCCCGTCAGCTTATCAACAGAAGCCTCTTCTGTCAGGGTTTCGATGGTTTTGGAATTGGTAATGGTATTGTGAATACGACGGATCAGGATATCCCTGTTAAAGGGCTTTCGGATAAAATCAGAGGCTCCCGCCTTGAGGCCCCGCCGCTCCGTCTCCGAATCGTTTTCTCCTGTCAGGAAAATGACAGGGATATGCTTCCGGCCCACTGCGTCCTCAAACTCCCGCAGTGCATGATAGGTTTCGAATCCGTCCATATCCGGCATGAGAATATCCAGAAGGATCAGATCCGGTGTATTTTTCTCAACAAATCTCAAAAGATCCTTGCCCGAGCGCAGACAACTGACCTTCATATTCTCCTCACCCAGCAGGTTTCTGGCGTTTGTCAGGCTCAGGGCTTCATCATCTACTACTACAATTTTATAGTCCATAAATCCATTCTCCGAAAAAAGGTCATATATACCTTTATTAAACCACTTTTCGGCTCTAAATTCCACCTTTTTCAGTGGGTTTCGTTTGTCTCCCTTTACAACTATGTCTCTTCCATGATGCGTGCCCTGGGGGATTCCAAAACCCCTTTGTACTTTTTGATCTTTTCCACCTTCCTGAACATCATTCTGGATGCGATACTGGTTCTATTTCAGGCGAAAGATCGACGTATAATAAAAAAACACCGATATCCGAAAGTGCGTCGGATATCGGTGTTTTTTTCTAATGCTATGATCAATCCTTATGATCGTAGGGGAAGATCGTCTGGATGGTTCCGTCGGGATTGTATTTCAGCTCCGTATATTTCACGGTTCTTCTGTGGTTGATCCCATTGGAGAACTCGCAGTCATGGTAGAACAGATACCATTTTCCGTGATACTCCACGATGGAATGATGAGTAGTCCAACCGATAACAGGCTCCATGATCCGACCTCTGTAGGTAAAGGGCCCTTCCGGAGAGGTGGAGGTTGCATACACGATGTAATGGGTGGTTCCGGTGGAATAAGACAGGTAGTAAAGACCATTGTACTTGTGCATCCAGGGACCTTCGAAATATCTTCTGTCTTCATCTCCTGCCTTGATGGGATCGCCGTTCTCATCTACGATGGAAACCATCTTCGGAGGATTCTTAAAGGACTTCATATCCTCGGAAAGCTCTGCAAAATAGGGACCCAGGGATGCTGCATCCGCAGGGATCTCATCGGGATTTTCCACAAAGGATCCGGTCTGCCATTTTTCAAGCTGGCCGCCCCAAAGTCCGCCGTTGTACATGTAGTAGCGTCCGTCATCATCCTGGAGCACACAGGGATCAATGCTCATGCTGCCTGCCATATAATCAGGCTCTGCCTTGAAAGGTCCTACAGGACTGTCGCTGACTGCAACGCCGATCCTGAAGATCCCTTCCTTGTCTCTTGCGGGATAGTACAGATAGTACTTTCCGTCCTTGCAAACGCAGTCCGGAGCCCACATCTGCTTATCCACCCAGGGAATGTCCTTCATGTGCAGGGCTTCGCCGTTATCAACGCAATCTGCATCCAGATCATCCATGGAAAGAACGTGGTAATCCTCCATCTGGTACTCGCCGCCGTCATCATCATCCTCGCCGTCATGGGCCAGATCATGTGACGGATACACATAGATCTTGTCGTTAAATACGTGTGCGGAAGGATCCGCAGTAAAAATGTGGGTCACTAAAGGTACTCTTTGCTTCATGGTTTTTCCTCCTGGTTGTTGGTTTCATATGCTGAAAGGTCTGTTTACAGAACCTCCTTCAACGCTGCTTCATAAATGTTATCATCTGCTACGCTTTCGTCTTTAATGCTCTTATAGGCCATCTTCAAACGCAGGGTAACCGGTTTATCCTGGATCTTGCGGATACCGCCTACTGCAATGCGGATCTCCTCCACCAGCCCCTGGATTTGGAGCCAGTCCCCTGTGGGTACGATGAGGGCAAAAACAGAATCCTTGATCCTGGCTGCCTGACAGGTCTTTCCACCGATCTGCAGCATCTTTCCGGAGATCTCCTTCAAAAGCCCGGCACTGATCTGCTCATCATAGGTTTTCAGGATACGACCATAGGTGGTATTGTTCAAAAGGATCACACCGTACTCTTTTCCCTGGGACCTGTGTTTTTCCTTGAACTCCTCCAGGGTATCCAAAAAGGCCTTCTCATTCATTAGTCCCGTCTTTTTATCTGTGCGGACCAGTTTCTGCTTCAGGGACAGTTTCCTGCGTTCCAGGTTCATATCCTCAAAACGTCCCAGGATCCCCACGATCTTTTCTCCGTCATAGATGGGCATCCTGCTATAAACCACATCATAGCCCTTGCCGTCTATGGTGACACGTCCCGGCTGGTCCTGGAATTTCGTTCCGCTGGCCAGGATCTGTTTCTCCAATCGTGCCATCTCTCCGGGATCTGTCAGCCATCCCATTTCTTCTTCGCTCTTTCCGATGATCTGCTTTTCATCACTGATACCGAAGTACTGCATAAAGGCTGCACTGACGCCACGGAACCTGCGATCCGTATCCTTCCAGAAAAACAGAAGTCTCGACTTCCACAGAATATTCTCCCAGATATCGGCATACTCCCGTCTCTGATCCGGCTCGCCGGCACCGGACTTTGCCCCGGCACCTTCATCAGGTCCGAACTCCACAGATACATAAGGCTTCATACAATACAGATACTCCACTGCCCCCACAGCAGGAATTCGCATCAGCAGGATCTCTTCCTTCTTGTAACTTCCGTCTTTTTGCTTAAACTTAAAGACATCAGCCACATATCCGTTATCAGAAGCCTCAATCCTCTGCTCCAGGGTATCCAGATCCAGGAAATTGCGGTAGCGCTCCTGGTCCGTGGGAAATACCACATGCCTGGCCATGGTTTCCAGTCCCTCACGAAGCTTCTTCTGACTGTCCTCAGTAGGGGGTGCATACTTCAGATTTCCTAAGAGAGGTGAAATGGTATTCTCATCCGGCCTTACCCATAGGATCATCTCAAACAGATGATTGATCTCTCCCAGCTTTGCATCAAGCTGCTCCACTGCGGATTTCGCCATATCCCTGGACAGATTCAAAAGGGACCCGCGTATTACGGTACGCCCTTTATTGCGGGCTATGACCTGTCCCGTAAAGCACAAATAGCTTCCGTTTCCGGTATAGTAAAAGGTTTCCTGCTTTCCCGTCCTTTTCAGATGATCCGCAAATTTCCGGTATTCACTCAAAAGAGGAGAATTGGTCTGATAGATCCTTCTGTCAATCTCGCTCAGATCCATATCCAGATCTTTCGGATCGAAGATCTGTGCTCTGTACGCCCTGTTCATATAGAGGGTCCGGAAGCTTTCTCCGTCATCCTCAATGATCTCAAGCGGCGTATCCGTATCCCGGATGGTAAAGCCCGCCACCTCGTAAAACTGCCTCCAGGATCTGGTCTCCGACGGGATCTGTTTCTCTTCCAGGTGTTCAAACACATCCAGTACAGGCTCCGGTTTTCCGTAATAGTAGCCCTGGATCATACCGCATCCGATATTACGCAGAAACTCCAGTTGTTCCTCCGTTTCCACGCCCTCTGCCAGGGTTTTCATGCCTACATCCTTAGCCATTGACACCGTAGCGCGCATAATGCTCTTGGATTTATCCGTAAAGGGCGTCAGGAAACGCATATCCATTTTCAAGGTGTCGAAATGATAGTCCTTAAGCATGGTAAGGGAGGAATAGCCGCTGCCGAAATCATCCATCCAGATCTCATAGCCTGCGTCCCTGAATCGCTGGATCACGCTTGTCATCAGATCCTCATCCGATGCGATCATACTCTCAGTGATCTCGATATGAATAAAATCCCTGGGAATATCATATTTCTCTACCGCCTTTTCCACCACATCCACCATGTCGCAAAGGACAAAGTCCATACGGGAGAAATTGACGGAAACCGGAACCACGGGAAGCTGATCCTCGATCCGGCCATGGATATATTCGCATACCCGCTCCACCACATAAGCATCCAGCTTGTGGATCAAATGCTCATGCTCCAGGGTTTCGATAAATTCATTGGGGGGTAAAAATCCGATCTCCGGATCGATCCATCTTGTCAGGGATTCCATGCCGCAAAGCTCGCCGGTCAGGGATCGGATCACAGGCTGGAAATAAACCTTGACCCATCCGTTTTCCAGGGCTTCATCCAGCTTTCTGACAATGTATTCCTTGGTCATGACCTGCTTTGCAAGCCGGAAGGTATACTCCATGATATCGGTCTTGAGATCATACTTGATAAAGTCGCAGGTCATCTTGGCCATGGAGATCGCTTCCTCCACATCCAGATCCTGGGTGGTGGGAAATTCATAGACTCCGTATTTCCCGATGAGGTTAAAGTGATCCCGATAGGCTTCATCAAACCTGCGTTTCACCTCCTGCAGGCCTTCCATAAGGCCCTTTGACTTGGTAAAGACAACAAAGTGGTCGTCAGAGATCCTGGCGATGACGGCCTTGGGAAACTGGTTCTGCAAAAGCTGTGCCATCTCCATGAGGCACTCATCTCCCCTGGCGCTGCCGTGTTCAATATTCAAAAGCTTAAAGTTTACCAGATTGATATAGATAATGGCGCAGGATTCGCCTTCTTTTTTGGCGTATCTTTTAAACCGGGATTTCACGTTCTTGCCAAAGGAAAGCTTGGTGAACAGTCCCGTTACGCTGTCAAACTCAAAAGCGGTATCCTCCAGCCTGTGGAGAAACATCCAGGCATAGATCAGCGTTCCTTCGACCTCATCCTCAAAGATGCTCCAGTGGTTCACCACACGGATACTCTTGCCGGATTTTGTACAGACGGAGAAAAATACATATCCCGATTTTTGCTTCTTTTCCCGGATCTGGGCTATAAAATCCTCAATGACCTCATCCCTCTGGATGGGGTTGATGAGACCGTCATAACGATCTCCCACATAGTCCACAAAATCCTTAGGATCCGTACATTCGTAAAATCTTACGATACTGTCATTGACAAAGATCAGTTCCCGACTGTCATCCGCCTTAAAGATCACGGAACCGGCATTAAACAGATTTCCGAAATTCGGCACTAATCTTCCGATCCGACTTCCATCGTTAACCATCGCTACCCCTCCGATCCATTCTGCAGTCTTTCACGCACTTGCAACCCTTACGATCTCATTTCCCCAATGATGACTGCTAAGATCCTTTCTGATACCCACTATTGTAACAGTTTTACTACCTTTTCGGCAACCATGAATCTCTCTCAGGCACCGATGATCACCTGTGCTTTTGCCTTTTCGTCAGTTCGAATGATCTCATCCACCGCAGGCACGGTGATGGTGCCGGAGGTGGGATTTTTGATGCTGATCATAGGCGTGGTAATGGTAGCCGTCACATCTGACTTTTCAAAGGCCAGATCCGCATCCAGCATCCTGCAGTTGATGAGCTTTAGATCCTTGCAATAGCAAAGCGGCTGTGTGCCCTGGATGGTACAGTTTTCAAAGGTAACGTTTTCGCAGTACCATGCCAGATATTCTCCCTTGATCACGCTGTTTCTGACTGTGATATTTTTAGCGTGCCAGAAAGAATCCTTGGTATCAAAATTGCAATTCTCAAACACGGAATCCGTAATGTACTGGAAGGAATATTTTCCCTTCAGCGTCACATTGGAAAATTGCAATCTGCCGGAGCGCATAAAGAAATATTCACTCTCTGCTTTGCTGTTTTTCATCTCCACGTTTTTCACAAACCAGCCAAACTCCGGAGATATGATATCGCAGTCCTCGATGCGGATGTCGGTGCATTCCCGAAGCGCCTTGATGCCGTGCATCTTCGTATTCCTGATGGCTACATTTTCCGTGTACCAAAGAGCCGCCCTGCAAAGGGAGGTCATCTCACATCCGTCAATCAATACGTTTGTGTCATGCCAAAAGGGATACCGGAGATTGAAATAGCAATCCTTTACATCCAGATCGCTGCTCTCCTTCATGGCACTTTCGCCATCTGCCGGGCCGTCGAAACGGCACTCCCTAAGCACCAGACCGTGGCTTTCATAAAGAGCCCGTTCCTCGTCAAAGGTTTGATTTTCGATTGTAGTTCCCATTTTCTTTTCCCTCTTCTATTTTTGTGCTTCGAAAAATTCCAGGATCAAACCGTTTACGTCAATCCCGGTTAAGGATTCGTCATACCAGGAATGATGTCCTCCCATCACCATAACGGACCAAACGCATCTGCCGCTTTCATCCCCATACTTTAAGATGGTGGA
>JAEEGL016658480.1_pt1 | contig 19086 bp, 16 predicted proteins | sample 9134231 | NCBI WGS metagenome assembly JAEEGL01 (sample SAMN16246548, study PRJNA631951) | gut metagenome | biome: gut microbiome; feature: rumen; material: fiber-attached | host: Bos | place: Iran: Karaj | collected 2018-10 | reverse complement strand
ACATCTATGCCCTTCACATGCAATGTATCGCTCTTAACTTTTGCCATACAAATCTTTCGTTAATTCAAAACTTTTGCAAACTTTGCTAGCAAAGTTACAACTTTTCCTGCAAATACAGACAATTCTCCATCTTAAATAACGTCAAGAAGGCGATTTTAGCCTTATTTTTGCCTCAAAGTGTTACCTCATCCTTTCTTTTCCCTATCTTTTTGAATTAATATGAACCAAAGATTTTGCAACATTGTTACATTGCAACATTGTAGCATTAAGCTTTTTCAATTAGCGAGGGTGGGGGAGATAGGGCGATATATAATATTTATATTATATATATTATTATTAATAATTACCTATTTAGTAGCGCGCTCCCACTTTTGGGCAGATTTGGACATCGAAAATCCTTAATGCTACAATGTTGCAATGTAACAATGTTGCATTTTCCAGATTCGTGTCAGCGGTAATTGTCCGAGGATGAGGCAGATAGCAAATAAATCGAATTCTCGGTTCACATCGCAGTCCCCGTGACATTAGCGCGAAGTACGTGAATCTCCATTGGAATTGCCATCAAGAAGTCCCTCCAAATCCCCGTCTATGTGCCTCCCAAACTGGACCTACATCGCAGAATCGGTTCATTTGCGTATGATTTGGCCGCATTTTTTGCGCTTTTATCGAGGCCTATTTTTGCACAAATGACGTGTCCTGAATTATCACCCGTCAGTGGGCCTTGGGATTTATTACCATATCAGGTCGCCGCTTGAGAGACGAACATTCGTGATGGAATCGGCTATATTTGCACATCCTACTCTCCCTGCTTATGGAGCATCCCTCCACTCCCTGGTCATGAACAGGCAAAATGTGATAATTTGTAAGCGGTAAATGGCAATCGAAAAGTGCCCACCAACCATACATTTTTGAGTCCCCAACCCTGCTTTTTTTAAAGCAAACCACCATTTTTGACGTTAAAACCCCATTTTTGAGGCCGAAACCCGTCGAAATGATGAAGGAATCGTGTAGTGATACCCTTTGCTCTATTTTTAAATACGCAACGGGCTTCACGTATATAGGCATCGCCTCACACGTATATACGCTCAGGGCTTTACGTATATACGTGAAGGGCTTCGCGTATAGTACGTAAAGACTCACGCGTATATACAAGCGATAGTTCAGAAATAAAGAATATGAATGCAGGCATAGCTTCCACTTATTGCTATTTTATGGCGCTTAATGAATTGAATATAAGCTTGTTGGCATTGGTGGAAGCTGTTCATTTTACCTCCACTCTGCCTTCACTGCTTGAGAGAAATGATTTTGTGGAGGATGAGTGGAGGTAAAATGAATAGCCTCCACGGGAGCAATCCGTTGGATATCAGTATCTTAATTATCGATTTTTTACGAAATAGTGGAAGCAGGTCCCACTTCATATTATTTTTGCAATAACATAGGAGTTAACCCACCTTCTGAATAATAGACCTCGGATAGGTCACATGTGCATAACCGCTGGTTACGTATGTGTGTCCTCTTCGAGTTCTCTTCTATGAGCGCTTCATGCAGCGCTCGGCCGAAGGACGCTTCACACTTGAAACAGTCTAATAAATCTGAAACGAAATCAAGCAAGGGATATTGTTGGTGCGTCATCCGCGATTGCATTTGAGCCAATTAATTCCTTCGCTGTTACCCTTCAATAACATCAGCGAGAAGGGAAACTGGCTGCTGCTGATGTAATGGCTTAATAAAAGATGATGCCAGCGAAGCCGCAGATGATGCCGACGGCCGTGCCTGCGAGCACCTGCCAGAGTGTGTGTTGCCGCAGCAACATACGGCTGCTGCCCACGAGACCTGAGAGCAGGATGCTGAGGCAGAGCCAACCGACGGGGTTGAACGAGAAGAGGACGCTGTAGGCCAGTAGGGCTCCAATGACGCCTCCAGCACCAGCCGTGTGCATCGAGATTTTCCACTTCAGGTTAATGAGAAAGCAGCAACCCTGGATGAGGAGCGCCGCCACGAGAATACCCGACATATAATGTGGGAGGTGGAAGCGATGGAGAAGGTGTAAGGTGAATGCGTAGTAGAGTAGGTAAATCAGATAGGGGAAATAGCGGTGCTCACGCCATCGCAACAGATGACGCTCCCATCCTTGGTTCTTACGCCAGAAGAGGATGGTCCATCGGGGAAGTATCACAGTGCCCATCAGCACCATCGACAGCACAATCAGCTTGAATGTCCAGGGCAGCAGGCTCATGTAGGTGAACATGAAGAGGGCGATGAACCCGAGCACAGGGAAGAACTCGGGACGGAAGATGCTGGAGAGCCAGCGGGCAGCGATGAGCAGTTTTCTATTCACGATTATAAGTTTAGGAATGCTGAATAATCATTTTCATCTTCACTTCTCACTCTTGGCGTTCATTATTCAGTATACATTTTTTCCATTTTCTAATGATCCCTGCGTTTGCGCATCTTGGCTACTGGAATCCCCATGGCGACGCGGTACTTGGCAACGGTGCGGCGTGCTACGTCGAAGCCACGTTTTTGCAGTTCATGGGCGAGGGCGTCATCGGTGAGAGGCTGGCTCTTGTCCTCATTGTCGACCACCTCTTGCAGGGCAGCTTTGATGCGACGTATACTCACCTCGTCATCGCCGAGTTTGGCAGCGGAAGTGAAGAACCACCGCAGGCGGTAGATGCCGTAGGGCGTCTGTACCCATTTGGAATTGCTGACGCGCGAGATTGTGGAGAGGTGGAGACCTGTCTGCCTGGCCACGTCCTCGAGGGTCATGGGATGAAGTGTCGTCTCGTCGCCGCTCTCGAAGAAGGCGCGTTGCATGCGAATGATGGTCTGCATCGTCAACGTAAGCGTGTGACGTCGTTGCTGCAGGGCGTCGATAAAACTCTGGGCCTTCTCCACTCGGTCTCGGAGGTAGGTGATGCCGTCACGTTCCATGCGTGAGAGTGTCTTCGCGTCGCGTCCTTCGAAGGAACGCAGGAACTGGATGTCGCCCTCGCTGACGCGCAGAGGGGGCACACGTCCGTTGTTGAGCGTCAAGGTCAGTTGGCCGTAGGGGTCGGTATCCACGATGAAATCAGGCGTAATCTGTTGCAGGTTCTTACCCAGTGCCTCGCCCATCGAGCTGCCAGGGCGTGGGTTGAGGCGATGGACCTCGTGTTGTAGTCGCGAGACTTCGTCGTCCTTGAGATGCAGAGCGTGCTGGATGCGATCCCATCGGTTCTGCATCAGGTTGGTGAACTGCTCGGTCAGCACACGTTCCAGCAGTCGTTTCAGGGGTGAGTCGTGGTCGGCTGAGTGGCGTACCTGCAGTAGCAGACATTCTTGGAGTGAGCGGGCTCCGATGCCAGCTGGTTCGAAGTTCTGCAGGATAGTCAGCATGCGTAGCAGTTCGTCCTGCGATGTCGAGATGTTGTGGTAGACTTCCAGTTCGTCCTGAATCTGCTGGAGCGAGACGCGCAGCAGGCCGTCGTCGTCGAGCGAGCCGATGAGGTAGCGGATGAGTTCCTCTTCATGCTCGCTGAGGTGGAAGAAGCCGATTTGCTCCTCCAGTTGGTCGTAGAACGAGAGCGTTTCGCCGACGACAGTCTCAGCGGCATTGTGTCGCGAATTGCCGTTGATGTTGTCGGGCACATCGTCGGGCGAACTGTAGTCTGCAGTCAAGTCGTAGGAGGTATCGCCGTCCTCACTGGCATCGGGACCATCGTTTACGTCGCCGAAATCGGAGTCGTCGAGAGTGTCGCGCTCGAGGGTTGCGTTCTCCTTCAGTTCTTGGTCTACGCGTTCGTAGAGAGCCTCCACGGGCATCTCTGTCAGCTGGCTCACCAACAGCTGTTGTGGGGTGAGCGTCTGGGTCTGTGTCTGCACTTGCGTGCCCGTCTGTCCGAACTTGGTTGCCATGCTGCTTTATCTGGGTTTATCTTTCTTCGCGTTAGAAGCGCCAGTAGAGTTGCAGGTCCACGGTGTGGTAGCGCTCGTCCTGTGCAGTCTTGTTGACGTTGAAGTCGTAGTTGGCCTGGAGCATCAGGTTGGGGTAGATGGTATATTGTGCCGAGAGTCCGTAGAGGCTTTTGGCCGCGTTGTTGCTCTTACCTTCGCGGTAGACATCGTAGTGGGCAAAAAGCCGCGAGCGCTTCCATGTGGGCGTGCCCACAAGGATGTACCAAGCATCGGCACCGCCGCAGGCGTTGTCCACAGCAAACTCGGCTCGTGCCACCCAGTCGGCAGAGTAGTTGATGCCGAAGCTGTAGCGTCGGCGCTCAAGGGTCTTTCCGTCGTTGTTGACGTAGTTGCCCGTCCATCCGAAAGCTCCAATCTGCAGTTCTTTCAGCGGAGCCACCCATAGGCCTCCGATGACGTCCTTTCGGGTGTTGCGGTCGGCGAAGTTAATGCCTTGGCCTGTATAGACGCCTGCTTGATAGTGGAGCCAGCGGTGGCCATCGCGTGGCGAGGTAAAGAGGTCGCCCTGCAGCTGGAGGCCGATATCGCGTCCGTTGGAGGCATGCTCGCCCGTGCGGTCGTTGAAGCCTGCCAGCTTGTCGGCCAACTGCGTGTAGGTGCCGTGTCCGATGAGCCAGGGGTGCATGGGGTTTTCGAAGGTGAAACAGCGCTTGAATTGTCCGAATTTCACTCGGAACTCCTTCCAATGCTGCCATTCCGCCCAGGCGTCCACGATGCGCGGTCCGTTGACGCCGCTGGTGTTGCCGTTGGCCTGAGCTTGGAACTTCATCTGGAAGTCGCCGAGGCGTGTGTCCACATAGAGGCGCACCAGTCGCACACCCATGTCGGCTTTCACTTTGGCACCCTCCTGCGTCGTAGCGTTGGCTTTGGTGATTACGTAGCCGCCGAAAGTGGTGTTCTGCTTCAGTTGTTCGCCTACGTTCTGTGCCCTCGCGCTTGTGGCGAAGAGCAGGAATGCAAGAACGAATAGTTTATCTCTCATATTTCGATAGTTTAATAGAGTCGGTATTCTTCGAGAACTCAGACTTCAATATTTCGACATTTCGGGATTTCAACCCTTCATCTTCTCAACCTTTCAACTTCTCAACCTTCCTGCTTCCCCTCCAAACGCACCAAGCACCCAGCAGGATGAAAGGCACGGAGAGCAACTGACCCATATTGAACATCATTCCGTTCTCGAAGTCCACCTGCACCTCCTTCGTGTACTCGATGAAGAAACGGAATGTGAAGATGAGCAGGATGCACAATCCGAAGAAGAAGCCTGTTCCCACGCGCTCGGGCTTGTGGCGATAGAACCACCATCCGACGAAGAAGAAAAGGGCATAAGCTATCGCCTCGTAGAGTTGTCCGGGATGGCGTGGCAATTCGTCAACACGCTCAAAGATGAACGCCCAAGGCACATCGGTCGGTTTGCCAATGATCTCGGAGTTCATCAGGTTGCCCAGTCGGATGGCTGAGGCACAGATGGGTGTCACGATGGCAATGTTGTCCAGTACTGTCAGGAAGGGCACCTTCGTGCGACGTGAATAGAGCCACAGCGCTACGATGAACATCAGTGTGCCGCCGTGTGATGCCAGCCCTGTGTAGCCTGTGAAATGCCATGAGCCATCGGCTCCCATTCGGGCAGGGATGATCATCTCAAGCATGTGGGTGGGCGACGAGAGGAAATACTCGGGTTCGTAGAATAGACAGTGTCCCAATCGCGCACCGATGAGGATGCCGAGGAACGAGTAGATGAACAACGGTTCAAACTTCTCGTCGGGAATTTTCTGTTCTTTGAACAGCTTCTGCTCCAAGAGGAACACCGAGAGCAGGCCTATGCACCAGCACAGCGAGTACCAACGAAGTCCGAACGGACCGATAGTGAAAGCGATGACGTCGGGGTTCCAGTGGATGAAAAGGAGAGCGGACCCACCCCCCGCGCTCCCTGATAGGGAGGGAGCAGTCACCTGTGCTAACAGGGATACTGATGTGAGGAGGAACAAAAAGATAAATGATATTCTTTTCATTTTTCTATCTTTATAAACAATTGAATTGTTCTTCTTGAAGGTGACTACTCCCTCCCTACAAGGGTGCTGGGCAGGAAGAACTATGTTCTTCTTGGACTCGTTCGGGGGAGGCTCTTTTCTTTAGACGTTAAACCTAAAGTGCATAATGTCACCGTCCTGTACAATGTAGTCCTTGCCCTCGACGCCCATCTTGCCTGCCTCGCGGACGGCGGCCTCCGAGCCGTAGCGGATGTAGTCGTCGTACTTGATGACCTCGGCACGGATAAAGCCTTTCTCGAAGTCGGTGTGAATAACGCCAGCGCACTGCGGAGCCTTCCATCCGCGACGGAATGTCCAGGCCTTCACTTCCATCTCACCGGCTGTGATGAAGGTCTGCAGACCTAGCAGCGAGTAGATGGCCTTGATGAGACGGTCGCAGCCACTCTCCGAGAGGCCCATGTCCTCCAGAAACATTTGCTTTTCCTCGTAGCTGTCCAGTTCGGCGATATCGGCCTCGGTCTGTGCGCTGATGATGAGCAGAGCGGCGTTCTCGTCCTTGATGGCCTCTCGCACAGCATCGACGTAGGCATTGCCGCTGGCTGCGGAGGCGTCGTCTACATTACAAACATAGAGCACGGGCTTGGTGGTCAGCAGGAACAGGTTCTTGGCGGCAGACAGCTCATCCTCGGTCTCGAAGGTGACCGTACGGGCGCTGCGGCCTTCAACAAGGGCTTCTTTGTAGGCTTCGAGCACGCCGAGTTCAATCTTCGCCTGCTTGTCGCCACCCACGCGAGCCTGCTTCTCCACGCGTTGGATGCGACTCTCCACGGTCTCGAGATCCTTGAGCTGTAGCTCGGTGTCGATGATTTCCTTGTCGCGGACGGGGTCGACCGAGCCGTCGACATGCACGATGTTGGGGTCGTCGAAGCATCGCAGCACATGTATGATGGCGTCGCACTCGCGTATATTTCCAAGGAATTGGTTGCCGAGTCCCTCGCCCTTGGAGGCTCCTTTGACGAGGCCTGCGATGTCGACAATCTCACATGTTGCCGGCACGATGCGCCCGGGATGGACGAGTTCTGCCAACTTGTTCAGTCGCTCGTCGGGCACAGTGATCTGGCCCATCTGCGCGTCAATGGTGCAAAAAGGGAAGTTGGCTGCCTGCGCCTTTGCGCTCGACAGACAGTTGAAAAGAGTTGATTTGCCTACGTTCGGTAAGCCTACTATGCCTGCTTTCAATGCCATATCTTATGTGTGTCTATTTTATTTTCTGTTTAACGTTCCAGTTATCGTTCCCGTTAACGTTATTGTTAATGTTATTGTTCCCGTTATTTGGTCTGCAAAGGTACGGATAAAAGTTGAGAAGTTGAAAGGTTGAGCGGTTGAAAAGTAGAAAAAATGAAAATAAGAGTGATAAAAGGGTTGTTTTTCGCCTAAAAGAACTATCTTTGCAGTCGAAAAAACATGAACAGGCGTTAAAGTTCGGCGCTAAACGAAAAAAGCTACCATCTATGGCTGAGATTACTCCGATGATGAAGCAGTTCTTCGACCTGAAGGCGAAGCACCCCGATGCCATCCTGCTGTTCCGCTGTGGCGATTTCTACGAGACGTATGCACAGGATGCCATTGAGGCGTCCGACATACTCGGCATCACGCTCACTAAGCGTAACAACGGGCGCGAGGGCGAGAACACGGCTATGGCAGGCTTCCCGCATCATGCCCTCGACACCTACCTGCCCAAGTTGGTCAGAGCCGGGCGGCGTGTGGCCATCTGCGACCAACTGGAGGATCCCAAGCTGACGAAGAAGTTGGTCAAGCGTGGCATTACCGAACTGGTCACGCCTGGCGTAGCCCTTACCGACAACGTCCTCAACTACCGCGAGAACAACTTCCTCGCGGCCGTCCATTTTGCCAAGGAGGACCTTGTGGGCGTCAGCTTTTTGGACATCTCCACGGGCGAGTGGCTCGTGGCTGAGGGTACAGCGGCCTATGTGGACAAGCTGATGGCTGACTTCGCACCCAAGGAGGTGCTTTATGAACGTGGGCGTAAGGGACTGTTCGAAGGTTGCTTCGGCACGAAATACGTCACCTTCGAGCTCGACGACTGGGTGTTCACCTCACAGACGGCACGCGACCGCCTGACGCGTCACTTCGAGGTCAAGAACCTGAAGGGATTCGGCATCGATGGTCTCCGTGCGGGGATCATTGCTGCAGGTGCCATCCTCCAGTACTTGGAGTTGACCCAGCACACCCAGCTCCATCACATCACCACCATCAGCCGCATTGAGGAGGAGCGCTACGTGCGCCTCGACAAATTCACGGTGCGTAACCTCGAGCTCCTGCAGCCCCTCAACGATGGGGGGCGCTCGCTGCTGGACGTGCTCGACCACACAACCACGCCTATGGGGGCACGCCTGCTCCATCGCTGGTTGCTCTTTCCCCTGCGGGACACGGCGCAGATCACGGCACGACTGGACGTCGTCGACCACTATTTCCGCCACCCCGAGTTTCGTGAGTTGATGGCCGAGCAGCTGCACATGATAGGCGACCTCGAGCGCATCACGTCGAAGGTGAGCGTCGGACGTGTGTCGCCGCGTGACATCGTACAGTTGCGCGTGGCCCTGCAAGCCATCGAACCCATCAAGAACGCCTGCCTCACAGCCGACGATGCTACGCTCCAGTGCATTGGCGAGGGGCTGAATCTCTGTGCCGACATCCGCGACCGCATCCTGCGCGAAGTACAACCCGACCCACCCTTGACCGTGCAGAAAGGAGGGGTCATCGCGGCCGGCGTCTCGGCCGAACTCGATGAGTTGCGACAAATTGCCTACAGCGGCAAGGACTACCTCCTGCAGATTCAGCAGCGCGAGGCCGAGGCTACGGGCATACAGAGCCTGAAAGTGGCCTACAACAACGTCTTTGGCTACTACCTCGAGGTGCGCAACACGTATAAGGATCGTGTGCCAGCCGACTGGATTCGCAAACAGACCCTGGTCAACGCTGAGCGCTACATCACGCAGGAACTGAAGGAGTACGAGGAGCGTATCCTCGGTGCCGAGGACAAGATACTGGCGTTGGAGGGTCAACTCTTTGCCCAACTCGTCGCCGACGTGGCCACCTACGCCACCGACATCCAGCGCGATGCCCAGTTGGTGGCTCAGCTCGACTGCCTGCTCTCCTTCGCCATAGCGGCTGCCGAAGGGCGCTACATGCGGCCTGTGGTCGACGAGTCCACCGACATCGACATCCGCCAGGGGCGTCATCCCGTTATCGAGAGTCTGATGCCTCCCGGCGAGCGTTATATTGCCAACGATGTCCATCTAGACACCAACGCCCAGCAGATCCTCATCATCACTGGTCCCAACATGGCGGGTAAGAGCGCCCTCCTGCGACAGACGGCCCTCATCACGCTCATGGCCCAGTGCGGCTCGTTCGTGCCGGCCGACAGCGCCCGCATCGGATGGGTCGACAAGATCTTCACACGCGTAGGAGCGTCGGACAACATCAGCGTCGGCGAGAGCACTTTCATGGTCGAGATGAGCGAGGCGGCCAACATCATGAACAACCTGAGCGAGCGCTCGCTCGTGCTCTTCGACGAACTCGGTCGCGGCACCTCCACCTACGACGGCATCTCCATCGCCTGGGCCATCGTGGAGTATATCCACGAGAGCCAGCGCGGACATGCCCGCACTCTCTTCGCCACCCACTACCACGAGCTCAACGAGATGGAGCGTCACTTCGCACGCATCAAGAACTTCAATGTCAGCGTGCGCGAACTGCGCGGCAAGGTCATCTTCGTGCGCAAGCTCGAGCCGGGCGGCTCCGAGCACAGCTTCGGCATCCATGTGGCACGTCTCGCCGGTATGCCTCGCGACATTGTGCGTCGCGCCGAGATGATCTTGAAGCAGCTCGAGTCCAGCGCTGACCGCGATGGCCTCGGCACAGGCGCTAAGATAGGGGCTATGCCCGAGACCGACCAGATGCAACTCTCGTTCTTCCAGCTCGACGACCCCGTCCTCTGCCAGATTCGCGACCAGATTCTCGGCCTCGACGTCAACAGCCTCACGCCGCTTGAAGCCCTCAACAAACTCGACAGCATCAAGCGCATCCTCACGGGCAAGTGAGCGTAAACCCCAGAGGCCTGCTTCTTCAGTAAAAAGCACAGCCCCGCCGTCAGTCTCGAAATCTGACAGCGGGGCTTGCCCTTATTTCATTTCGTTAGTTCCTATCCCTCCCTCAACGCCTCGTAGCCGATGGTGTGCGGTCCGTTCTCGTGGTTTGCCATTGCGGCGTGAGTTATTCGCCTTCACTTTCAGCGTGAAAGTTCTCAGCCTCCTCGTTGGTGGGCCTTTTGCAAGCTTTCACGGCCTTGCTGATGGCGAGGGCGAGGATGCCTACGGGCACACCGACCAACAGCACCGCGAGGGAGGCTGCTGCCGCGCGTTTGGTTTTGAGCTTATCCATGATGAGGGGCGAGGGTGGGTTAGAGTTTCTCGCCGAAAGCGAGGTCGCCTGCATCGCCGAGGCCAGGGACGATATAGGAGCGGTCGTTGAGGATGGGATCCACGACGGCTACCCAGAGGGTGATGTCGTCGCGGTCGCCGAAGACGTGCTTAAGGTGGTCGACGCCTTGCTGACTGGCGATGACGGCGCAGAAGTGGGTGTGTGCGGGCTGACCCTTGGTGATGAAGGCTCGATAGGCCAGTTCCATCGATTCGCCGGTGGCGAGCATGGGGTCGACGAGTAGGAGGGTGCGCCCGTCGAGGCAGGGCGTGGCGATGTACTCGATGCGTACGTCGACCTCGCGACATTCCTTGTCCTTGTAGTAGCGGAAGGCGGAGACGAAGGCGTTGTCGGCGTGGTCGAATACGTTGAGGAAACCTGTGTGCAGCGGCAACCCTGCGCGGAACACGGTGGCTACAACCAGGCGGTCGTCGGGCGTGGAGGCGGAGGCCGTTCCAAGGGGCGTCTCAACGGTCTTGGTCGAGTAGGTGAGGGTTTTGGATAGCTCGAAGGCCATCGCTTCGCCAATGCGTTCGAGATTGCGACGGAAGCGCCAGCGGTCGCGCTGGATGTTGACGTCGCGCAGCTCGGCGAGGTAGGTGTTGATGATGGTGTTCTGCTCGCTGAAGTTGATGATGTTCATGAGGTAAGGGAAGTGGTGAGGTTGAAAGTTGAAATATCTAAATATCGAATATCGAGATGCAGAAAAATAAGGAATCACGCAATACCGCCTCAATTGGTGATGCTGACGGTGTTGCCGAAGGCGTTGTAGGTGATGCGGTAGCGGTAGAGCGAGCGGCCGGGCTGGCCATCTGCGACGATGCCTTGGCTGTTGAGGTTGTAGGTGCGCTGGCAGCGTGAGCAGTAGGCGAAGCCTCCGGGTCGGAGCTGCAGGTTGCGCGGTGTATCGTAGTCGTCGTAGCAGGGGCAGGCGAGGTCGAAGGCCGTGACGCGACTGACGTCGGCGCCTACGTCGGGGATATTGGGAAGCCCTACGATGAGGCCTGCGAGGCCGAGGGCGGGATGTACGCGTGTGTCAGCTGCGGTGAGGGGGCGTGTGGTGGTCGTCTTGAGGTTACTAAAGATGAAGTTCTGCCCGTCCATGCGGATGGTACAGAACTCACCCATGCTGCCGAGGGCTGCGTTGAACTCGGGCACGGTGTTGGTGTAGGTGTAGGTAAAACTGACGAGCGCTCCGCGGTAATAGAGTTCGTCGGCTTTCTGACAGGCAATAAGGATGATGAGTGTGAAAACAAAGAACCACCCCCGCCCCCTCCCATTAGGGAGTGGAGGAGCTGACGCGATGAAGCCTGAAGAACTTCTCGACTTCTCGATATTTCGATATTTCGGCATTTCGATATTTCGATATTTCAACTTCTCCGCTCGGCTTTGCCGCTTCTTCGAGCAACAGCGAGTCTAAAGAACTTCTCAACCTTTCAACTTGTCAACTTCTCAATCGCCTTGTCGACGCGTTCGAAATGGAAATCGGCGAGGATACTGCTCATGAGGGCGGCGATGCGATCGTTGCAGAGGTTACCGATGCTGCCGGCGTGGGTGTGGTGAACCTCCTTCGTGGGCGTGAAGCGGCCAGCCTCGATGTCGAGTCCCACTTGGCGGTAGGCATCGCGGAAAGGAGTGCCCGCGGCGGCCAGGCGGTTGACCTCTTCGACCGAGAACATCAGGTCGTAGCGCGAGTCGTCGAGGATGTGACGATTGACTTCGATGCGAGGGATGATGTAGGCGCACATGTGCAAGCAGTCCTTCAGTTCGTCGAAAGCGGGCAGGAATACCTCTTTAATGATTTGCAAATCACGGAAGTAGCCGCTGGGCAGGTTGTTCATGATGAGCGTGACCTGTTGGGGCAGCGCTTGCAGTTTGTTACATTTAGCGCGCGTGAGTTCGAAGACGTCGGGGTTCTTCTTGTGGGGCATGATGCTGGAGCCCGTGGTGCACTCGTTGGGGAGCTTCAGGAAGCCGAAGTTTTGCGAGTTGAACATACAGGCATCGAAGGCCAACTTGGCGATAGTGCCCGCTACTGAGGCGAGCGCGAACGCTACGTTGCGCTCCATCTTGCCGCGCCCCATCTGCGCGTAGACAACGTTGTAAGCCATCGAGTCGAAGCCCAGCAGGTCGGTGGTCATCTGTCGGTCGAGGGGGAAACTGGAGCCATAGCCTGCGGCCGAGCCGAGGGGGTTGCGGTTGACCATGCGATAGGCTGCCTGAAGGAAGAGCATGTCGTCGGTGAGGCTCTCAGCATAGGCTCCGAACCAGAGCCCGAAGCTGGAGGGCATGGCCACTTGGAGGTGTGTGTAGCCCGGCATGAGGACATCTTGGTAGTGCTCGCTCTGGGCTTGCAACTGGTCGAAGAGCGCCTTGACGAGGTCGACGACGTCGCGCAGCTGGCGGCGCGTCCACAGCTTCAGGTCGAGCAGCACTTGGTCATTACGCGAGCGTCCGCTGTGAATCTTCTTGCCTACATCGCCGAGGCGGCGGGTCAGCAGCAATTCGACCTCAGAGTGGACGTCCTCGACACCCTCTTCGATGGTGAAGTGCCCTTGACGGATGTCGGCGAGGATGTGGCGCAGCTCGTTCAGCAACATCTGCAACTCGTCGGCTTTGAGGAGCCCGATGCTCTGCAGCATCGTGATGTGCGCCATCGAACCCACCACGTCGCTCTCAGCCAGATAGAGGTCGAGTTCGCGGTCGTGTCCAACGGTGAAGCGCTCTATCTCGGCCGTCATCGTGGTGGATTTCTGCCAGATGGGAGCAACAGACTCACCCTTCTCTTGCAAAGATGAGGAGGGCTGACACCGTGTGTAGTCGGTTGATTCTGTAGGCATATTCTGATGATAATGAATGATGTATGGAGTCGCTTACATCCCATAAGGAATCATAGCGAGCATGTCGGCCAGCTTCTCAATGCCTTCTTGCAGGGGTTTCTTGGCCATCTGCTTGATGAAGAAATTGAGGTCGGCCCCGACCGTGCATTTCATCTTGCTCTCGTAGGTGGAAGTAGGTAGCACCTGAATCCATAGGTTGGCGGCTACGGGCGCACCCTGCACCTCGAACTTGACGCACTTAGGCTCGTCGCGCTCTACGATGCGAAGGGCGATAGGACCGAGGGGCGTATCGGGTACGCTGATGGTGTCGGCGGTGAATTCGAGGCGCGAGGCGATGTCAACGATTTTGTCAATCTTGTCCTCAGGAACTTGTCCCGATGCGCGGAGGTTCTCGATGAAGGCAGGGTCGGCAGCACGCTCCTTGATGGCCTGCAGGTTGCGCATGTCAGCCAACTTGGCGAAGATGGATGATTGCGGGAAATGAACTTGTTTTATGTTGCTTTCGTACTTTGTCATAATGAATGATGATTATGGTTGGGTTGTGATGGAAGATCCTCAGATCTTCCAGTGGGCAGGATCGCGACGCCACTCGTTGAGGAGCTCGACATCGCTCTCCTTGATGTAGCCGATGCGCAGGGCTTCGGCCACGACAGCCTCGTAGTTGGTCAGGGTAATGAGCTCTACGCCGGCGTCCTTGAAGGCCTTGGTGGCCACGTCGAAGCTGTAGGTGTAGGCTGCCACCATGCCAATGACGTCGCAAGCGTTGTTGCGAATGGCTTCGACAGCCTTGAGGCTGCTGCCGCCCGTCGAGATAAGGTCTTCGACGACAACGACTTTCATGCCTGGACGTAGCTCGCCCTCGATGAGGTTCTCAAGGCCGTGGTCCTTGGGTTTCGAGCGGACGTAGACGAAGGGCAAGGCCAGCTCATCGGCCACGAGAGCACCCTGAGGGATGGCACCTGTGGCGACGCCGGCGATGGCGTCCACTTCGGGGAAGCGCTCGAGGATGATGCGAGCCGTCTCAATCTTGACGAAAGAGCGCAGCTCAGGGTAGGAGAGGGTCTTGCGGTTGTCGCAGTAGAAGGGTGACTTCCAACCCGATGCCCAAGTGAAGGGGTTGGTAGGTTGAAGTTTGATTGCTTTCACTTTCAGCAGCTTGGCTGCAAAGATTTTTTCCAATGTCTTCATATCACTTTTATCTTATGTTACCGTGTTGGATACCTTTTTCTGGGCGCAAAGGTACGACATTTTTGTGGAATGCGCACAAAAATTGGGAAGATAATGTGAGGTCCGTTCGATTAATTAATATATTTCAACTTTCTGCATTTTTTTGTTGCAGTGTTTGCAGCGTAGAATAGCTATTTACGTGCTCAATGGCTGACGCGATTATAGAAACAAAGACACAGAGGCACAGAGTTTGAGGTCTTCTCTGTGTCTCCGTGTCCCAAAAACAGCTGATTAGCGCCTAAAAGTTCACGCCCAGCGTGGCGGTGAAGCAGCCCGTGTGAGCACTGTCGAAGTAGTCGTGGCTGATGTTGGCCAGCCCTACGTCGTAGGCCATTTCGGCATAGAGGTGCTGCCACTGCAGTCCGAGGCCGAGGCGCAGGCCGCCGTCCCATCGACGGAAGCCCTCTTCGTCGAAGCTGCTGTAAGCCTGGCGCATACCGAAGTCCTTGATGTGGCCCGCTACTCCCACTGCGCCATACAGACCCGCGAAGGGCTGCACGCTCGTCCAGGGGGTGACGTCGATGCGATACTTGAAGAGGAAAGGCACTTCGAGGTAGTGGAGGCCATAAGTGAATGTATAGCCATCATCGCGTCCACGTCCGCCTTTCTCGAGGTAGTAGAGACCCGTCTCGAGGTAGAGCGGGACGTAGCGACCCAGCTGGAAACCGCCTACGGCACCTATGTTGAGTCCTGCTTTGACGCGGCCGCCATCCAGATAAGGATCGGCTGTGCGCACGGAGGCCAGACTCATGCCCAAACGAAGACCGAAGTAGGCATCGTTGTAGTGGAAGCCGTTGCTGTAGCGGCTGCGATAGGGCGTGCGAGTGGGAGGAGGCGTGGTAGCTCGTATGGTGCGGACGGGATGGACTGTGCGTGGTCGCTCAATGCGATAGCCCGGACGATATTGAGCAGCAGCGGTCAGAGTGACGGCGCAGCAGGCGAGGGTAAAGATGATTTTTTTCATAGTCGTAACGCTTTTAGGGGTTTGCGAGGGCAAAGGTAAGCGTTAGACACCAGATGGGAAAAGGATTTGTCCTAAAACGGCAGAGGGTTTCCCTATCGTAGAGAGGAGAATACGAAACGAGCCCCCAAGCGCAGAGGCTTAGGAGCTCGTGATTATCCGTTATTGCTAAGCAGTTAACGTTATCGTTAACTTATGCTGCTACGGCGCTGCCAGCCATGTAGACGAGTGCTACGGAGACGATGGCGTAGAGCTCGGGGAACACGGCGAGGACGATGGTGTTACCGAAGAGATAGCTGTGGCCCTGGGCGATGCCGGCGATACCATTAGCGCAAACCTGCCCCTGACGGATACCAGAGAAGAGGCAGGCAAGTCCGCAAGCGAGACCTGCACCAAAAACGGTGGCAGCCTGGATGGCAGTCGTCTCGGGTGTCAGCAGGTTGAACATGTTCTGACACATGTAGAAACCAGCGAAGCCGTACAGACCTTGTGTGCCGGGGAGAGCCGTCAGCACGAGGGCGTTACCGAAGAGCTTGCTGTCCTTCTTCAAGCCGCCGATAGCGGCATTACCAGCGATGGTTACTCCGTAGGCGCTGCCGATGCCGGCGAGGCCTACCATGATTGCTACGCCAATGTAGGCGATGAGGAGTGTTGTGTTCATTTTACAATTTAATGTTTAAAGTTTATTGTTTTAATTATTATTTTATTGATATAACGTTAAATAGGGATAACGAATTACTTGAAAGGCGAATAGGCATTGCCACCGCCTTCGTAGCCCGCGTTCTTGAAGAACTCGACGAAGGTGAGTCGCATCGGGTGGACAAAGGCACCGAGAACATTCATGAACATGTTCAGTGCATGACCCACGACGAAGATGAGCACCATAACGATGGGGCCGAGGATAGCGTTGTCGGGAGCCAGACCTGTGGCCAGACTGTCGAATACCGTAGCGAGGATGCCGCCCGAGAGACCGAGGGCGAAGAGACGCACGTAGGACAGCATGTCGCCGAGCATTCCCGTGGCGGTGTTGTAGGCATCCCACAAACCTGTTCCCACGTTGATGAGGAAGCCCGTGGCGGGATTCTTCTCGTAGCGAGCAGGGTTGTTGTAGCAGAATGCAAGCACGAAGCCGGCAATGGTGAACCACTTGGCGATGCCGGAGTAGGCGGGCAAAAGCAATATGACGGCCAACGAGAGGATGACCATCATCCAACCAATGGTTGACAACGAGTAGCGGAACCCGAATTGGATGGTGCGGTTGTAGGCTTTCAGGCACATACCGAAGATAATTTGGATGAAGCCGAGGATGAGCGAGAGATTGAACATCTGGCTGTTATCCAAATGAACGGCATTTCCGATGCGATCGAACAACGGTACATTCAAGTCGTAGAGGTTGAAGCCGAAGAACGCGCCCGAGAGCAGACCACAGAAGAATGCGGAGAGGCCCAAGATGAGCAGCAGGTTCATAGCGGCTTTCATTCCCTTGCTGAGGTCCTTCTTGAAGAACTTGATGGCCAGCACGCCGAGGGTGATGAACAGGCCGTAGCCCGAATCGCCCAAGCAGAGACCGAAGAAGAGGATGTAGAAAGGCGCAAGGAAGGGCGTGAGGTCCAACTCGTTGTACTTAGGCAGCATATACAGCTCCGTGAACATCTCGAAGAGGCGGAAGAAACGATTGTTCTTCAAGCAGATGGGGATGTCGTCATCGGGCTGTGGGTCGGCAAACTCAAACCACGCTCCACTGTCGGCAAAGGAGGCTTGCATCTCGTCCTGCTTCTTGGCTGGTACCCAACCGCGGAGCACCATCAGGTGGTCATCGGCAGTGGTCTCGGTGCCGAAGCGGACATTGTCGAAGTTCATGCGCGACTGCAACTGTTCGCGGTAGGCTTGGAGCTCGGCAGTGTGAGCGGCTGTGAGCTGTTGGAGCTGAGAAGTAGTCTCGGCAAGAGCTGTGGCGACTTGCTCATGCTCTGCTTGGAGAGCGCTGAGCGATGCCTCGGGCAGCACGACAGCCGTAGCGGGTAACTGCAGCGCTTCGCCCCGTGTGATGGCGACGAAGTAGGTCAGACCTTTCACTTCGTTGACAGCTTCGACCGTTAAGTTGGGCTCTATCTCCTTCTTGAAAGCCTTGGTGGGAGCCGTAAAGAAGTGCATCTCGCATCCTGCGGCAGCCATCTGTTGGCGCACGTCGACAGGGTCGAACTCGCCCCAGGGTGTCAGCGCCTCGATCTGCTCGGCCAATTCCTTCTCGCGATTGGCGAGTTCGGCCTGGCGGGTAAAGGCGGTTTCGAGGGTAGCGATACAACCACTACTAAGAAGACCATCCTCGGAGGCTGTCTCGGAGCTTTTTTTATCCACGGAGATATTCTCCATCTGTTTCAAGAGGCTGTCGACACGGCGTATCTCTGCCATATCGGCTGTCACGGCTTCAGACTGACCCTCGGCGAGAGTGCCACCTTCGACGTGCATGACACCGAGTTCCTGCAGGCGGTGCAGGAATTCGTCATATTCCCGATGATAGACCAGGAATGTGATTTTCTTCATTTTCTCAATCATGCTTCGCCTCCTTTCTGTTCTCCGTCGACGGAATCGGCGGACGCATTATCCTCATCGTCCTGCTTGCGTTTCTCTTGCAGCGACTTGAGGATCTTCTGGCTGGACTTGGAGAGGTTCTCCTCGTCCTCCATGAATCGCTTGATCTTGCGCACCGCTTCCTGGAAACCCGGAATCTGAACCTTCTCGAAGAGGTTCACCTTCTGGGTGGTCTTGCGGCGGGCATGGTCCAGCAGGTCGCATTTGGCGACGGCGAACTCGCGTTCGACAGCCGTCTTGGCGAGGCCGTTGAGGAGGTTGATGCCGTCGAAGTACCATTTGGGGGCACTGAAGATGCCGAAGGGCTTGGCCTCGAGCTTGATATTCTTTAAGATAGGAACGCGCACGCCCGCAATCTTCTTCACATCCATCTCGACGTCTTTCAGCTCGACCAACGAAGCGTCAAACTCGCCCCAAAGGGCGTACATTCGCTCGTAGCCGGCTATTTGCTCCTGCAGCTTCGCCTCCAACGCGACGACCTCCTCCTTGCAGCGCTTCACCTCCAGACGCAACGCGGTCTCCTTGTTCTTGATGATAGGCAAGGTCCGCTGTCGCATCTTCAGCTGCTTCTCAATCTGCTGGAGCGATGTCTTGTTGTATTGAAACTTGATAGCCATAAGATAAGACCCACTCCCCTGCCCCTCCCTTGTAGGGAGAGGAGTGAATACTTTTGCTATTGGTTACTAATTATTATCATTTCTTGGAAGTGACCACCCCCTCCCTACAAGGGAGGGCGGGGGAGGGTCCACTATTTCCAGTAGATATCGGTGAACTCTTTCTTGATGTTGACCTCCTCGAGCTTGAAGTACTTGCGGAACAGTCCCCAGGTGACATCGAGCATCTCGGTGGTGTCCACGTTGACGTCGATGGCAAGGATAGCTGTGGCATAGTCCTTGGCGAAGTCGAGACAACGGTTGTCGTAGTCGGTGAGGTCGAAACCATTCTCCAGCTTGGTCTTGGCGTTGGCGGCGTCGGAGTATAGACGGATGGCGGCGTTCATGACCTGCGAGTGATCCTT
>JAEEGL016246890.1_pt1 | contig 19086 bp, 16 predicted proteins | sample 9134231 | NCBI WGS metagenome assembly JAEEGL01 (sample SAMN16246548, study PRJNA631951) | gut metagenome | biome: gut microbiome; feature: rumen; material: fiber-attached | host: Bos | place: Iran: Karaj | collected 2018-10 | reverse complement strand
TTCGACGAGGATTTCTCCGCCTGGAGAAACGGTCCTGTCTGCAAGCCGTTGTTTGACGTGACGAGAGGAAAGTTCTCCGTCACCGAAGAAGACGAACCAGGCGACATCGCAAAGCTGAGTCCCGTGCAAAAGAGGACAATCGATGAAGTCCTTAAATCTTATGGCGACAAGGATGCGCAATGGCTGAGTCGTCTGACGCATCTTGAGAAGCCCTGGCAGGAGGCGAGGGGAAATGATTCTTTCGATGACAAGTCGGATCGAATTGTGACGAAGGAGAGCATGGGGTTGTATTATGGCTCACTCTAAGAAACCAAAGCTAGCGGTAAAACCACGGGACATGGAGATTGCGACTGGCGGTAGTCCGAATATCAGAGAAATCTCCTGTGGGGGGCCACCGGAATCTTTCTATCAGAAGCATCCGTCATGGAATTTCCATTCGTGCGACACAGGTCAATGGTCGTTTACAAAAGAAAATGTGGGAGATGAGTTCTGGAAGGACATCCTGCCGAAGTTGAAAGGCTGGGAGACCATGACATGGCAGCAGATTCTGGTTGCCGACAAGAAACACAACCACTCCATCGATGTCGAGACTCTCAACAATGTGGCGCGTGACAGGCTTGAGCAATTGGAAATAGAAGCCCAGGACATTGTTTCCCTGAGAGTCATGGGGCAGCACAGGCTGTATGGCTACATGGACGGCAGTGTTTTCAATCTGCTTTGGTTTGACAATGAACATGGCGACAATGACTACTGTGTCTGCCGTTCTAATAAGAAGCATACATAATCTGTTTAGAGAGGAATATAGTGGATGATATTGGCATAGGAGGAATAAACAATATGGATTTAGAAATAAAAAAATTTTCTGAACTTGATTTATCAGATCATTTTTTTGACAGTTTGAAAGTACATTATTCAGATTTTGAAAAATGGTTTGCAAAGAAATCAGCGGAAGGAGCTGAAGCTTATGTCTTTTTTAATGAAGAGGGTAAAATAACGGATTTTCTTTATCTCAAGATTGAGACTGAAGAATTGAAAGATATAGAACCAATTTTACCATCCAAAAGACGATTGAAAGTCGGTACTTTTAAATTATTGTCTCGTGGGACACGTAGAGGTGAACGTTTTATGAAGAAAATCATGGATAAGGCAATAGCTGAATCCGTGGATGAAATATATGTGACGATGTTTCAAACTGAAGAATTGGAATCACTAATACGACTTTTTAAATGTTTTGGTTTTGAACATAAAGCTGATAAACCCCATGAAAATGGTGAAAGTGAAATAGTATTGTTGAAAGATATGCATCACTTTGTTGGTGATATTGAGAAGGATTATCCTTTTGTAAAAAATTTTTACACCAGAAAATATTTACTTTCGATATATCCAAGTTATCATACCAAATTATTTCCTGACTCTATCTTGAATAATGAGTCGTATGACCTGATTCAAGATATAAAACCGACTAATAGTATTTATAAAATATATATTTGTCGTATGAAGGATGTCAATATGCTTCGGCGAGGGGATAATGTAGTTGTTTATCGAACTACAGATAATCAGGGACCAGCATATTACCGTAGTGTTGCGACATCTATTTGTACAGTGATAGAAATCAAACAGTATTTTGATTTTAAAAATATAGATGATTTTTTGAAATATACACAATACAGTGTTTTCGAAGAAAATGAACTTAGAAATTGGTATGACAAGTGGAAGAATCTTATTGTTATCAAAATGTTGTATAATGTAGCGTTTACTAAAAGAGTAATAAGAAAAGATCTTATAGAAAAAGCTGGTATTCCTGAAGATGCATATTGGGGATTTTGCGAATTAAATGACGAACAATACATGAAAATTATTGAGCTGGGTGAAGCTGATGAACGCTATTTTATCAATTAAACAACAGTTCGCAGATGAAATTATTGCTGGTAGAAAAAAATATGAATTTAGAAAGACGCCTTTTAAGAAACAAGTAAATAAAATATTTATATATGTTTCACGTCCTGTTTGTCGTATAGTAGGTGAATTTAGTTTAGGAAGAGTCTTAGAAGGTACACCTGAACAGTTATGGGCTAAAACATGGGAAAGCGCAGGTATTACAAAAAAATTTTTTGATAAATATTTTATGTCACATAAAATTGGATTTGCATTGGAAATAAAATCATTTAAACAATATAGGAAACCATTAAATCCGTATACATTAATAAAGGGATTCCATGCCCCGCAATCTTTTTGTTACACAGACGAAATAGCGGAAAAGAAATAATTCAAATCGGTACCATCCCCCCAGCTCTGCAGGGGGACTCCTGAAGATAGACTTTTGCGCCATTGTTCCATGCAGTCATGGTGTTTGAAGTTGAACAAAGCAGGAATGGTGCCATATTGTGGGTGGCCCACTCAAAGTCAATCACCAAGGAGGCAGTCAAACCCGTAGAAGAAAAATAAGCACATACGAAATGGTAATGTAAGTTTCATGTGGTGTTCATACCGAAATGCCGATGCAGAAGCCTGTTCGGATTGCCTGGAAAGGCTATCAACAATATGTTCCATGAACTTGCGCGGCAGAGGGAGTGCCGGATCGAGGAGGGGCATCTAATGCCCGACCATGTCCACATGCTAATATCTATTCCGCTCAAGAACAGGGTGAACTAGGCCATCGTTTTTCCAAATTCGAGCACGCAATCTGGATTGCGCGGCATTGCGACGGCCGCTACAGGAACTTCAACGGGCAGGCGTTCTGGGCGCGAGGCTACTACGTCAGCACGGTGGGGCGCAACGAGAAACTGATACGCAAGTACTTAAGAAACCAGGAGGATCAGGATCGGCGTGAGGATGGTCAACTGAATCTGATGTTCGAGTGAGCGGTGTGCCTTGCCGCCATTCGGTGGCTGTACATCAGCTGCTTTGAGCGGGCAAATCAAGCAATCGGTTTTACCGGTGGTATTTGACTACCAATTAAATACAAAAGGAAAATGAGAAAGAAGTTAATTCGAAAGAAGAATGAACGTAATATTCCAAGATTGTATAAATATTTGAATATTGAAGGAGCGTTTGCTGCACTGGGAAATTTGACATTACGATTCAAAGCTCCGAATCAATTTAATGACCCTTTTGAATTTTCTGTAGGTGGAATAGAAGAAGCAACAGATGATCAAATCAAACTTTTTTACCAAAAGGAAGGAATACCAGAAGATACACCAACAGAAAACTTCAATGACTTTTTCAAGAGCGAAGGTCAAAAAATATTAGCCAAACAGGCCGATGTTTTAAATGCTTGCATAAGAGTGTCATGTTTTTCAACCAACATTTTGAATATCCTGATGTGGGCTCATTATGCAGAAGAACATAAAGGGATTGTTATTGAATATGATGTGAACAGGATACTCCATCGTTGCATGGATAATGACATGTCTATTGGATTGCAAGAGGTTGAATATTCGAATATTAAGCCCAAAATAAAGAATCTATTAATAATAACAGATCAAGAAAGAAATAAGGAAATGGCCAAAATTGCGGGAACTAAATCCAATGACTGGAGATATGAGAAAGAGTGGAGACTGATACTTATTAATGCCGATTATGAAAAAGCTAAAAGTGAGGGATTTATTCGTGATATACCATTTTATCCAAATGAAATTAAAGGTATTTATTTTGGAGGAAAATGTGAAGAGAATACAATAAAAGCAATCCAAGAAACTTGTCTAAGACAACATATAGAGTGTCCAATGTATCAAATACAGTTTTCTTCAAGCTCATATGAGATAAATTATCATAAGATCCATCAATTATAATTGACTTTATATGAATTTAACAACTTATTTTCGTTATTGGTATCTGTATAGGAGAAGTGGTAAATTGACATTTATCTCTATAGGTGACATAAAAGCTTTGATATGATAGATAACAGTAAATTATATTCATCACCTTTTGAGCTTCTACAGAAAATCAAAGAGGAAGCAGAGCATACACAGATGCCTATAGAAAAGGCCAAAGGCGCGGAGCCGCTTGTGCCGACGGGTGAATTCTTTGAATGTGTTAGGGCAAGTGATCATTCTGTGGTCTTGATTCCTCCTATGACAACATATCCAATGTTGTTTAGAGGTGAGGAAAGGGAGTTTGAGTTTTCACGACCAAGCTTATATAGGAGACCTTTGAAACAAGTTGATTTTTTTGTTGAAAAATTAAAAATGTTCGAGATGGAAGTTTTATTGTCAAAACATCCTTATGTAAAAAAAATTGCTGGGCAATTTCCAAATTGGGAAATTGATATTCCTACTGAAGGACTTGCCCAACATTACGGTATTAAAACACCATTAATGGATTTTACTAGCGATCCGCAAGTGGCTTTCTTCTTTGCGACATGCCATTATGATTCAGCCACAGATGAATATAAAATCTGTGAACCTGGTGAACATATTGGTGTTATTTACATGATGAATCCAACTTTTGCTACAACAGGTAAAGTTTCTCAAGAAGAACCGACGATTTACAATGATTATTTATCAATTATAGGAGGACAGCCTTTCTCAAGACCGACATGTCAGAGAGGATATACTATTCGTTTGAATAAAAAAGAAACGTTGTCTGATGTTAAAGGATGTTATCGATATAAATTTAAATATTCACAAGACGAATCTAATTGGTTTTATAAATATTATGAAAAGGGGAGAAAACTTTGGACAAAAGATTTTATTACTGAAAAAGCATCAAAAATTGCTACAAAAAAGGTATTTTCATATGCTTCACTTGATAAATTGTATCACTATCTAAAAGTTAGAGGATATAAATATAAAAGAATTGAGTTGGCAATATTTCTTCATAAAAGAGACATTATATTTAATGATAGATTATGTGATGTTGATTATAATCAAGAAGAATGCCAAAAATTAGAATGTGAAAATTCAAATATAACTATAAAATATAGAAAACAAGTCCAAGCGGAAAATGGAAATATGTTTATTAGTGGTAGTTTTCTTGATTTTAATGATCAGGTAGATATTAATTCAATCGTACATATTCATCTATTTGGCTGGTTAAATCTATTGAGATCATTTTATTTAGCTCAATGATTTTTTACCCTTCTTTTTAGAATCTATTGTTCTATAGCTTTTAAGTGAGATAAATAGAAAAATGTATATGATTTGATTATTGTACATTTATACATAATCAAGCTTTGTTTTATTGTATCGCAAATTTATCTAAAAGATTGTTTAATCTTTTGTTTTATATAATAGTTCTTTTACATGCGTATCCTTATTCTAGCCAATAGCGACATTGGCCTGTACAAGTTCAGGAAGGAACTAATTGAGGCTTTGTTGTCGCTGAAGCATGAGGTCTATATTTCCCTGCCACAAGGAGAATTCATTGACCGACTGGTGGAAATGGGCTGCCATTTCATTGAGACTGAAATCTCCCGTCATGGTGTGAATCCGATTACGGATTTCTTGCTTTACATGAAATACAAATCCATGTTGAAGGAGATCAAGCCGGAAATTGTCTTTACCTATACGATCAAGCCGAATGTCTATGGCGGAATGGCGTGTCAGGCATGTAGGGTTCCGTATCTGGCTAATGTGACTGGTCTTGGGACGTCAATTCAGAATGGCGGTATTCTTTCGAAAATATCTCTGATGATGTATAAGAAGGGGCTCAAAGGAGCGAAACGCGTCTTTTTCCAAAATAGTGAAAACCATCGTTTCATGACGGAAAATGGAATTGTCACAAGCCCGACAACAATCCTGCCAGGCTCAGGTGTCAATCTTGAACAGTATGCCTACGCAGAGTATCCATCTGAAGAGAATGGGTTCCATTTCCTGTTTGTCGGTCGCATTATGAAGGATAAGGGTATAGATGAACTATTGGCAGCAGCAAAGGAAATCAAAAGCATTTATTCAAACATAGTTTTTGATGTAGTCGGTGGATATGATGGTCCATATGAAAACATTATCAAAAAGGCTCATGATGAAGGTATTGTCCAATATCATGGTTCTCAGAGTGATGTTCGCCCATTCTATCGAGCATGTCATTGCGTCGTATTGCCATCCTATCATGAAGGTATGGCAAATGTCTTGCTGGAAGGGGCTGCGACTGGACGACCGCTAATAACGACAAATATTCCTGGTTGTCGTGAAGTTGTCGAAGATGGTGTCAATGGATTCTTGTGTGAATCAAAAAATGAACAAAGCCTGTACACTACAATACTAAATATGTTGAATGCTAACTATGTGGAAAGAGAGAATATGGGGAGACAAAGCAGGAAATTGATAGAGAAAAAGTTTGATAGGCATGTCATTATCCAAAAGTATTTTGATGATATAAAAAGCTTATGATATAAATGAAAGGCAGATTTTTATATATTGGTTCATTTCAGCTTCCTGATAAGAATGCAGCTGCACAGCGTGTTCTGGGTATAGCCAAATTACTTAAAATACTGGATTATGATGTCGTTTTTTTAGATCTCAACAAAGAATGTCAAATTTTTAATGGTATTCCACACGACACGTATGGCTTTGAGACATATTCACAGCCATATCCTTCTGGACTGAGACAATGGCTTAAACATGCCTTGAAGCCCATGTATGTCCAAGATGTCTTGCGAAAGTATGATGACTGGAAAGGTGTTATAGCATATAACTACCCAGGTATAGCATTATATCGACTGACTTCTTTGTGTCATCGACAGAATCTCAAAGTTCTTGCAGATTGTACAGAATGGTATGCCCCTGATTTTGCAAATATGCATCGAATGGCGGTAACGATGGATTCAACCCTGCGGATGCGTTGGGCACAAAAGAAAGTCGATGGTGTTATTGCAATCAGTTCTTTTCTTGCAAAATATTATCAGCCTTATACCAAAGTTATCACATTACCACCATTGGTGGATATAGAAGATGAAAAATGGGAACGGCTAGAAGAAGTTAAAACAGATGATCGAATAAAATTGTATTATGTCGGTTCTCCAGGAGGTAACTTGGAAAAGGATCGTTTGGATATCGTTATCAAGGCATTGTACCAATGTTCATCATCAGACAAACTGGTGTTTCATGTGGTTGGAATTACAGAAGATCAGTTGCTTGATGCATTTCCAGAATGTCAATCTATAGTCAATGGTCTGAAAATTCAAAATTCTTTGATTTTCCATGGACGGCTTCCTCATCAAGAGGCCATCAACCTTTTGAAAAATGCTGATTATTCCATCTTCTTAAGATACCCCAGTAGGATGACAATGGCAGGATTTCCAACTAAATTCGTAGAAAGTATTGCTTGTGGAGTACCTGTTATAACTAATGATACAAGTGATTTGAAAAAGTATTTTATATGTAATAAAAATGGAATTCAAATCGAAATGAATAATAACAAATTATCTGAGACATTTAAATCGTTGCTTAAGTTGCACTTTGAAGTAGATCGAGACATTTTTGATTTTAGAAATTATGCAAATGATTTATATCAATTTATAAATTAAATTTGAAATATAAAATTAATATTGATGAGTATAATTTTGATGGTTAGATTATGTATAGTTAGTATGTTTCAGAGAAGATATAAAAATGTAATATAATAATGATAAAAAAGGAGTGGATTTTGATTATAATATTTCTTGGATGGATATTTCGAAATTTTGAACGAATAGTGAATCGTTGTAAAAAAGAATATATTTTATCTAAAATGAATCAAAAAGGAGATAAAATTTATATCGGTGATAATTGTCATTTTACGCCAAAAACAATATCATTAGGAAGCCATATTTATATTGGTGCAAATGCAGTATTTCAATCGGTACATGGATTTATAGAAATAGGTAATCATGTCATGTTTGGGCCAGGTTGTCATATCCATGGAGGAAATCATGATTTTCATGAAATAGGTAAATATATTGATGAATCAGGAAATAAAAATCAGGGTGACGATGGAAAAGTTATCATAGAGGATGATTGTTGGATAGGCTCAAATAGTATAATACTCAAAGGGGTAAGAATAGGTAAAGGAAGTGTAATAGGTGCTGGAAGTATAGTTACAAAAGATATTCCTCCATATACTATTTATATAAATAAATTAACTCCAATATATAAAAACAGGTTTAATTTTGATGAAATCAATAAGCATGAATCTATATTATTAAAAAAAAACAATGAAAATTAAACCAAAAGTGATTATTACTTTTCAAGAAGGTGGACAAAATGGTGGACCTTATATCAGTCATAAACGTATAATGGAGAGTTCATTAAAAGATGAATATAATTTTGTTCAGTTAGTTATAAAAAAACCGAAAGAACAATTAAAATTAATAAATTTTATTCAATTAGTAGGATTAATAAAGAAAGAGAAAGCAGATATATTTCATTTTACAGGTTTACAGTTAATAGGTTTTGTTAGCCTTCTTGCTGCCAAAATTGCTGGATGTAAAAGAACAATATGTGCTGTACATGGTTCATCAATGGAAGCAATTAATTTCTGTGGATGGAAAAGAATTCTTTTGTATCTATTGGAAAATTGGACCTTAAATCATTGTACTGTCTGCTATGGTGTCAGTAATTATGTAGCAAATTGGAAAAGGATGAAAAGAAAGAATTGTTTCGGATTTATATATAATCTGTATGAATTTGATGAAGAAAATAATCAGAATGAAAATATAAGAGAGAAACTTAATATTCCTTTAGAAGATATTGTGATATTATCAACAGGAAGAATTACAGAAGAAAAAGGATATGATATATTAACTAATGTTATTATAAATGGAAATTTTGAAAAAAATATTCATTTTATTATTGTTGGAGATGGAGATTATTTGCAACGAATGAAAGATATAATAATGAATAATCAATTAAAATGTAAAGTTCATCTTTTAGGTTACCAAAAAAATGTAACACAATTTTATAAGTCAAGTGATATTTTTATACTTTGCACAAAACATGAAACATTAGGAAATTCAATTATAGAAGCATGCCATAATGAATTACCTGTTATAGTGTCAAATGTGGGTGGAATACCAGAAATAGTTGAAAATTATAAAAATGGTTTTCTTGTACGAGAAGGAAACATTGGTGAATATATAAAAGTATTGACACAATTAATAAAGGATAAGCAATTAAGACAATCTATGGGGAAAAAAGGGAAAGAAATAATTGAAATGAAATTTAATAGAAACGATATAGTTAATAAGATTAAGAAGATGTATGAACAGATTGTTTAAAAATCTAAAAAGAATTGAATATATTGAATTACTATTGTTATCCTTTTTGTTTATATGTTCAATTTTCCCGCCAACAAAAATTATTCCTTTTGTAGAATACATTAAGTTGTTTGTTTTGATGGCTTGGTTATTTATAGCTTTTTTTGATCACAAATTGGATTTTATAAAAAAAGAGAAATTATTTATTTTAAATTTTATATTTATGTTATGGAGTATTTTAATCCCTATAATTTATAATAATTTAATATTTGCTCATAGATATGCAGCGTTATTGATAATACCTTTGTCGCCAATAATTTATAAAGCATATAATAATTCTAATAGAATAATAATTATAAAATGTTTAATAATTCTAACATTGATATTTTCGATAATTACATATATATTTACAAGTGAAGCATTATTGATTGATCCATATATATCTCGTAGTATAAAAAGTTCAGGCATTCATACGGAAATGTTGTCAAAGAAGTGTATTGGTGGATATGAATTTATATATTATATAACAGTTTTATCTTCTGTTCCTGCTGTTGTCTTATTTATTACTAAAAAATATAAAATTATATCTGTCTGTTTATTATTATTAGCGCTATTTATAATAATATTGTCAAACTATTTGACGGCATTAATTATATTTGTTTTTACATTAGCTTTTTCATTTTTTTTATTTGTTAAATCAAATAATCAAAAAATGTTAATTGTGGTTTTGATTGTTTTTGCGATTATATTGATAAATTCTACATTATTTTATAATTTTTTGCTTGAAATGATTTCTCAACTATCCTTTGGTGGTAAAATCCATTCACGGTTAGTTTCTTTTAATGGATCGATATTTAATGGAATAGTTGAAGAATTTTTTAATGATCGATTTTTTGTAATGAAAATGAGTTATGATTCATTTTTACAACATCCATTCATGGGTATAAGCCCTGAAAATACAGTTTTTTTTGGAGAGATAATGAATTTAGGTAATCACTCTTATATTATTGATACTTTTGCTATTTATGGTCTAGTAATAGGTGTTATCAATTGTATAATTTTAATATATCCATTTTTATTATTGGATAATATATGTTTAAAACCTTGTATGTTTTGTTATATTAGTATATTATTATTTAATACTGTATCTCCTTCTTTGGCAATTGCAGCAAATTTCATTTCACCTTATTTTCTAAGCAAAATAAATATAAAACAAAAATATTTGACAAAAATTTAAAAAACTAAAGAGAGACTCATCATTGATACAATAAAATTGTCTGTGTCATAAAATTACTGAAGAAAATCACTTGTGTACTATTAATTCAAAATAGAGATGCTATTTAAGATTAATAATCAATTACTTTAACTTGATTTTACAAACGTGAAAATTTGAAATAGTTTTATCAAATTAATCGAATATCATAAATATGTACTGATCTATAAAGATAACATTAATGATTTGAAGGTTTTATTGAAAACCATAAAACATAGTTTATAATTTCCAGTCAATAATGACTTAAAATGCACAAAATCATTATGTCTTGTAATCTCTTCAATAATAATAAAGATTCAGAATACACATAAATATATAAACTACTGTTTCTTCCCAAATTATATAAATATTCATATTATGATAAAATATATAACTCATTATATTGAAAAAAATTTTTATAAAGAGTATATTGTATATCCTGCTGCTTGTACAGTAATGGAGTATATTATTAAAACAATAAAAACTAATCAACAAGAAGTTGTAATGTACTCTTTTTGTTTATCAAAATTCCAAAATAGATTTTTACTTAAAAAAACTGAAAAATTCGGCTGTAGTATATTTGTTCTGCCATCATTTGCTAATAAATTTATTTTGAATAAAATAATAAACTATTCATTGATTAGCGTATTAAGAATAATTTGGTGTTTTTTTAAAATAAACGATGATGATGTAATCATTGTATATCATTCGCTCGCTTTGATTAAATTGATAAAAATAATAAAGAAATATAAGAAATGTAAAGTAATTATTGAAGTGGGTGAGTTGTACGGAAAATATGTATCTGATAATAATATAATTCAAAATGAATTAAAATATTTACAATGTGCAGATGGATATATATTCCAGTCTGAAATCTTAAATAATATTGTAAATAAAAATAATAGGCCATATATAATTAATTATGGTGCGTATAATGAAGAACGTATTAATAAAATTATTGACAATAATAAAATACATTGCATTTATTCTGGGACATTTGATGAAGAAAAAAAAGGCGTATATACAGCTATTGAAACTGCAAAATATTTGCCTGAGAATTATATAATACATATTTCTGGATTTGGAAATGAACAACAGTGTGAAAAAGTAAAAAAATTAATTTTACAAAATAATAATAATAATAAATGCATAATCATATATGAAGGATTGCTTGATGAATTTGAATATAAATCATTATTGAATAAATGTAATATAGGTCTTAATACACAAGATATTAATGCAGATTTTAATGATTCATGTTTCCCTTCTAAGATTATTAAATATTTATCATTTGGTCTTGAAGTTGTAAGTGGAAGAACTACTACTATTGAGTCATCAAAAGTAGCACCATATCTTCATTTTTATGAAGATCAAACAGGATATAGTGTAGCTAAAAGTATAATATTAATAAACAAATTTGATACAGAAAGAAATATTAATTTTATAAAAAATTTGAATGTCAATTTTCAAATAGAATTAAAAAAAATGATAGATGATATTCAAAATTAATTTTTTAAAATCATTCTTGTTCGAATAATTATAAAAAATTATATTGTTTTAGATATATAATCAATGCTTCAATTTTTTACAAACGAGACGATTAAAAAATAAATAACAGAAATAATATAAATATGTACACTAGTGTCCCAATAAAATCAAGAATGGAGATCATAAGAAATTAATAATTAAGATATAAACTGATATTTCCCATGCGCGACGATTTGAATTCTGTTTCTTTTTTAACGTATATGTTGCACTTCTAAAAGAAATGCAAATAATATGAATTACAGATGAAATAAAACAAAAATCCATCAAAAGTTAACCTCAAATGGCATTTTCTTTGTATAATTTGATAAAAAATCATTTCAACCTCAATTTATTGGGACATTAGTGAAATATGTAATTAAATATTAGGATTACATAAATGATTATCAATATTTGTAAAAGAATAAAACAAGTATAATTAATTAACACACAATTTTTTGTCTAGATTTAACTATATGGTTTGTGATAGTTTTTTCTTCTATATGCTAGGAAAAGCAGATGATATCTGTTAAACACCATCTTTTTTGTCTGGATTTCTTGACCCGAATATTGTCAATGCCATGAAAGTGTCTTTTAAAACAAACAATCATCATGGTGGCTCACACCATTTCCTAGTTAGTATCTATATATGTGCTTATAATCATGAGAAATATATCCGGAGATGTCTGGATAGCATAATATCTCAGGAAACGGATTTTCCATACGAAATCATCGTGAAAGATGATTGCTCAACAGATGGCACGCAGGGTATATTGAAAGAATACCAGTCGAGATATCCGGATTTGATCCACTTGATATTGCTTGAAGAGAATTATTTTTCAAAGGGTAAGGCCTCCATAGCCTTCCAGAAGGTGCTGGAAGTAAAACAAGGAAAATATTTTGCTATATGTGAAGGCGATGATTATTGGACGGACAACAAGAAACTCCAAAAGCAAATTGACATATTGGAAAAGAACTCTGATTGTTTTGGGTGTTGCTCAAATCAAATTGTAGTGCAAGAAAATGAAGATCCTTGGCCTTGTCAATACCAATTGCAATTTCATGAAACACAAGATGTTAAACATGACAAAAGCTATCTTGATCATTATTGTAAATTTTCACATACTGCATCAGTCGTTCTGAGGTCGTCATTGTTTGATGACATGACAAAAGAAGCCAAAGAGGAATATTCAAAGCTGGCCGTCAATGGAGACATTAAGCAGTCAGCTTTAATAGCAGCACATGGGTGCATGTACCATATTGCGCAGAATCTGGCATGTTATCGATTTGTACCTAAAGGAAATTCCAGTTGGAGTTCTCTGACAAATGGAAAAAACATTTCATGGAAGACATTAAATCAGTTGATTGAAATAAAACACTTCATTAAAAAACATTATAATACGGAAATTCTCTATTACCATTATTGTGAAAAACTTCTAGAGAATTCACTTTCCTACTTAATCCGACAGCCAAACAAAGAGAATTATAAAATATTCAATAAATGTTTAAAAGATATTTCTTCTATGTATAATAAAAATAAAGAATTTTTAATGATTAAGACTGTATGCAAAAAAATATATAATTTTTGGGTGGGCAGAATCCATAGCTGGAGGACAACTTTACACAAATAACAAATGTGCATTTTTATTTAATAAAGGATATGATGTTTATGTTGTTTATTCCAATACCAAGAAGATAGTTTTGCCGGAAATAATAAAGGCACATACTTTATATGTTGAGATCTTAAGTAGTTTCCCCTCATATTTCACAAAAAACGATTGTGAACTCAAAATAAAGGAAATCATTCTCTTCATTGATTTGCATGACGATGATGAAGTTGTCATCGAGTCCAACGACATCAGATACTCCTATTGGGCAGAGCTGGTAGCAGCACGAATCCGATGCAAGCATTTCCTCTATGCGTTAGAGGCTTTTTTCCCATATAAACATACCAATAATCAATACCTACGCTTCAAACTGAATCGCAAGGAACTGGCCGGAACCCGTGAATCCTCCCTGTATAATTTGCTTGGGACTGACATCGTCAATAAAGAGAACAACCTATATTTTGTCATTGTGTCTTCAAACATGCCTGCCGATATACCCCCGCCTATAAAAGTACAATGGTCTGACTATGATTTCAAAATCTGCTATCTTGGAAGGGAGACAAAACCATTCTTCAAAAATGCCAGCCAAGAAATCCTGGAATTTGCCAAAAAGCATAAGGACAAAAAAGTTTTATATTTATGCCTAGGCTGCATCGGAGAGAGTCCAATTTGTATGAATTTAAAATATGCTAGTAACAATCTTACGAATGTGTCAGCTGTATTCACTGGCCGTCTTTTCCCATTGCCAAAAACCTACTTTGACCATATAGACCTTCTGATTGGTTCTTCTGGATGCGCTGGAGTCGGAGCACGCATGGGAGTCAAGACCATTAAATACCTGGATGACGGGAAAACACCGTTGGGAGTACTTGGCTACGATATAAAAGACAGGCGAAGTGAACAGAAAATTTATCCGGGGAACCTAACACAGTTATTGGAAGACGTATATTTTTCCCATTATCTAGAAAAACACCATTTTACCAATCTATACATCGATTATTCGAAGCCAACATGGAAAGAATCACCAGGTTTTGAAACAATTATATCGCCAACGGAACCTGTATATTATGACACGACAACCATCCGGCAAGTCGGAATTAAAGGATTGCTGTACAAATTCTTAAAAGTCCGCTCCATGCAGCAAAGACTGAAACAAGCGGGACAGAACTACTAAGATTAAATCAGATGCCGCAGAAGAGCGTCAAAAACATTCTGTTCAACATGGCGTGGCGCTTCATGGAAGGTACCATTCAAGAAGTTATCCGATTGGCCGTATCCATCATCCTCGCGCGATTGCTGGAACCGGAAGTCTATGGAATTGTCGCACTGGTCATGGTGGTCGTCAGTCTCCTCCGTGTCTTTACGGACAGCGGGTTAGGCGTTGCCTTGATCCAGCGGAAAGGAGCGGATAACCTGGATTTCTCGTCGGTGTTCTACTTCAATCTTGTTGCGTGTTCCATTCTGTACTTAGGCGTGTATTTTACAGCTCCTTGGATCTCCGCCTTCTACAAGATGCCGGAGTTGACGCCTGTATTGCGTGTCCTCAGCCTCCAGCTCATTTTGTACGGCATCACCAATGTCCAGCAGGCTTACGTATCAAAAAATCTCCTATTCAAGTATTTCTTTTATGCCACCCTCACAGGAACCTTGGCATCGGCGGCTGTAGGTGTCTGGATGGCGTACGCCGGCTATGGAGTGTGGGCTTTGGTTGGTCAGACCTTGGCGGCAGCGGCCATCAATGTTGTCACCTTGTGGTTCACGGTGAAATGGCGTCCTGATTGGGCATTCTCATGGCAGCGTCTTAAAGGCCTCATGTCTTTTGGCTGGAAGATGCTGGCTTCAACTTTGGCAGACACGCTCTACCGCGACATCCGCTCGTTGTTGATCGGGCGGCTCTACACACCGGGCGACCTGGCCTTTTACCAGCGTGGAATGCAGTTTCCGGCCATCATCACTCAAAACATCAACGCATCCATCGACAGCGTGTTGCTCCCTGCCATGTCGGATGTACAGGATGACATCACGCGTGTCAAGAATATGACACGTCGTTCCATCATGACGAGCACTTTCATTATCATGCCAATGATGGCGGGACTAGCGGCATGCGCAGCACCGGTTGTTCGCTTGCTACTGACAGAGAAGTGGACGCCGTGCATTGTCTTCATGCGTATCTTCTGCTTTACGTTCTCTTTCTATCCAGTCCACACGGCCAACCTGAACGCCATCAAGGCGCTGGGGCGCAGTGACTTGTTCCTGCAACTGGAGATATGGAAGAAAGCAGTCGGTATCGCCCTGCTTGCCGCGACAATCTGGATCAGCGTCAAGGCGATGGCCTACAGCCTGCTGTTCAGCACGTTTCTTGGACAGCTCATCAACTCATGGCCCAACAAAAAGCTATTGGGGTACTCCTATCTGGAGCAAGTGAAAGACATGCTGCCGCAGATTATGCTGTCCTGCCTCATGGGGGCGGCCGTCTTCTCCATAACATTTTTGAAGCTCAACGACCTGCTGACCTTATGCATCCAGATTCCCTTTGGGGTTGTTTTCTATTCTGGTGCCATCAAGATCATGAAGATTGAAAGTGGCCAGTATGTCGAAAATATAATCCGTTCTGTTCTTACAAGGAGGAAGGCTGTATGACCATCCAAGTCACTTGTTCTTCCATGCCGCCCTTTGGAGAGTTCTGTGAAGAAGTAAGAGATTTGTGGGACTCCCATTGGCTGACGAACATGGGGGCAAAACATAAGTTATTACAGAAACAGCTAGAGGAATATCTTGGAATCCCACATGTCTCGCTCTATACAAATGGACATTTGGCGCTGGAGAATATCATCGCGGCCATGAACTTCACCCAAGGAAGTGAAATTATTACAACACCGTTCACGTTTGCCTCTACAACACACGCTATTGTCCGTAATGGTCTTATTCCTATTTTCTGTGACATCAATGAAAAAGACTATACAATAGATGTCAACAAGATTGAACAGCTTATCACGGATCGAACATGTGCCATCATCCCCGTACATGTGTACGGGAACATCTGTGATGATGCGGCCATTGAAGATATAGCGCGTCGGCATGGACTGAAGGTAATCTATGATGCTGCACATGCATTCGATGTGACCGTAAATGGTGAAAGTGTCGCGAATATGGGGAATGCCTCGATGTTCAGTTTCCACGCGACGAAGGTATTCAATACCATTGAGGGCGGTGCTGTTTGTTTCAAAGAAGATAAGCTTGTTCAGGTATTAAATGATTTGAAGAACTTCGGCATACGTGGTCAGGAGGAATGTGATTATATCGGTGGCAATGCGAAGATGAACGAATTTCAGGCAGCCATGGGCATCTGCAATCTACGACATCTTTCTGATGAGATTACCAAAAGAAAGAAAGTTGTTGAACACTACCGTGAACGGATTTCCAATGTCAAAGGTATCAAACTTTGTGAAGAACAGGAAGGGGTTGTATCCAACTACGCCTATTTCCCGGTCATGTTCGATGGATACAAATATTCCCGCAATGAAATATTTGACATGCTAAAGCAGCATGACATCTTAGCCCGTAAGTATTTCTATCCATTGACGAGCTCTTTCGCATGCTATAAATACTATCCTACCGCTGGGGCTGAGAAGACGCCTGTGGCACGATACATCTCTGAACGCATCCTCACATTGCCTTTGTACGCAGATCTGGTATTGAAAGATGTGGACAGAATCTGTGATATCATCCTCGCCTGACATATTTCAGATGTATAAAATGGCAGATCGCATATCCAAAAACGCTACCAAACGCGACTCCAATCTGGAATTGTTCCGCTGTGTTGCAATGCTTCTTATCGTGGCGCACCACTATGTGGTCAATTCAGGGCTGACTTCTGTCGAAGGCCCTGTCTGGGCTGAACCATGGTCATGGCATTCGCTCTTCCTGCTGGTTTTCGGTGCTTGGGGCAAGACAGGTATCAACTGCTTTGTGCTGATTACTGGTTATTACATGTGCCAATCATCCATCACAGGGTGGAAGTATTTCAGACTGCTTGCGGAAATATATTTCTACAAGATTATAATAGCCCCCGTATTTGCATTGACGGGCTACCAACCCATCTCTTTGAAGATTCTTTTGAAGATCATTCTTCCGTTTATTGAAATCAACAGGAATTTCACAGGTTGCTTCATCGTATTCTACCTGTTCATCCCTTTCCTGACGATACTTGTGAAAAACATAACATCAAGGCAGCATATATGGCTGATGGTGCTTTGTTTGTTCATTTACACGATTGTAGGATCAATTCCATGGGCAAACGTTCCCATGCACTACGTCAGCTGGTTCATGGTTCTGTTCCTTGTGTCTTCATGGCTGCGTTTGCATGCAGACGCAGCCATGAAATCCAAGAACAGTTATGGAATGGGGGGCTACTGATATTGCTTGTGGTGAGTATTGCATCGATTTTTATAGTCGCCTGGCTGTCCCAAAGTCATCCGATTTTCAAGAAACTAGGCATGTATTTCATGAGTGAAAGCAGTAGGCCTTTACCGTTCCTTACGGGTATCATGGCGTTCATGTTCTTCAAGAAGCTACAGCTTCCGTACATTACTCTTGTCAACCTTATGGGGGGCTCCACTTTTGGCGTCCTGCTCATCCACGCCAACAGCGATGCTATGAGAAAATGGTTATGGCATGATTTTCTGCATAATGTTGACATGTATGATTCACCATGGTTGGTTGCGCATGCGGTTGGAAGCGTGCTTGCAATTTTCATTGGTTGTGTTGTTATTGACCGGTTGCGGTTATGTTTCATCGAACCACTGGCAATGGCTTTGTTCAACAGATACTGGCCTTGTATTGTAGAGCGTTTCAATCGTATGGAAGTCTGGTTTGCGCGGAAATGCGCATGTTTCACAGGAGAATAGGTATTTATGAAAGGCATAATTCTGGCAGGTGGAAAAGGCACACGACTGTATCCGATGACGAAGGCGGTCTCCAAACAGCTTCTGCCCATCTACGACAAGCCGCTCATCTACTATCCGCTGTCCATTCTATTGCTGGCGGGCATACGGGAGATACTCGTCATCTCCACTCCGGAGGACACCCCAGTCTATGAACGGCTTCTTGGAGACGGTTCTCAAATCGGCGTCTCCCTGGCATACAAAGTGCAGGATACGCCACGTGGGCTGGCTGACGCATTCATTCTCGGAGCGGATTTCATTGGTAATGACTCTGTCTGTCTCATTCTCGGTGACAATGTCTTCTATGGAAAAGACATGACACGAATCTTGCAATCAGCCATGGCAAACAAGACTGGGGCGACCATCTTCGGATATCCTGTGAAAGATCCGCGGTCTTTCGGTGTCGTGGAATTTGATGAGCATGGAAATGTGCTTTCTTTGGAGGAAAAACCACAAAATCCAAAATCCAACTACGCCGTGCCTGGCTTGTACTTCTATGACAACCGTGTAGTTGAAATTGCAAAAAATGTGACGCCTTCTGCACGGGGGGAAATAGAAATTACATCTGTCAACAACGCCTATCTCGCG
>JAEEGL015208819.1_pt1 | contig 19086 bp, 16 predicted proteins | sample 9134231 | NCBI WGS metagenome assembly JAEEGL01 (sample SAMN16246548, study PRJNA631951) | gut metagenome | biome: gut microbiome; feature: rumen; material: fiber-attached | host: Bos | place: Iran: Karaj | collected 2018-10 | reverse complement strand
GCAGGCGGTATGAAGGTAATCCGTATCAACCTGATCGCCAAGATGTCCCGTCGCAATATTCAGATGACAGGAAATCCGAAGCGGATGGATGTGATCCGGCTCGATGGAAAGGCTGTTGATGACGGGATTCTCAGTCAGGTTGCCCAGTTTGCGTTGATGTATGTGGCGCTGGTTCTGCTCGGTGCGTTTGTGATTTCTCTGGAGGGAAAATTTGACCTCACCACCAATCTGAGTGCTGCCCTGACCTGTGTCAGCAACGTCGGTCCCGGGCTCGGTGCAGTAGGTCCCACAGAGAACTTTGCTTCCTACGGTATATTGGGCAAACTGGTCCTTTCTTTCCTGATGCTCTTCGGCCGTCTGGAACTTCTCCCGATGTTCATTCTGTTTACCCGTTCCGCATGGCGGAAATACTGATAATCTCCATATGGAGGTGATATTGTGTCTAACACTGCAAAAAATATAGCCAAAGGTGTTTCAATTCTCGGTATCACCGGCATTGTATGCAAAGTAATCGGCCTACTTTTCTCAATACCGCTGAATAATATATATTCCGATACAATTGAAGCAAATGATGTTGCTGGTTTGTTCTATTCCGTTTATCCAACCTATACCCTGCTTCTGACAATCTCCAGTGCTGGGCTTCCTGTGGCAGTTTCACGTCTGGTTGCAGGTTTTTTGGCACGTGGTGATCGCAAAAGTGCATGGACAACATTCAGAACAGCCCTGAAAATGCTTACAATTCTGGGCGTTATCTGTACAGTCCTGATGGTGCTTTTCAATAAGGTGCTTGTTGATGGGGTGAAAAAGCCGCTTTCTTCCATGGGTTTTTACGCAATCGCGCCCTGCGTCTTTATTGTTTGTATTCTTTCCGCATATCGTGGCTTTATCCAGGGACAGAATAATATGCTGCCGACAGCCATAACGCAGTTGATTGAGCAGGTCGGTAAAGTAATTATTTCACTCCCCCTTGCCTATATCGGTGTTCATTACTTTAACAGCCTTGAAATGGCTGCCGCCGGTGCACTTCTTGGTATTACAGTTGCTGAGCTGATTGCATTATGCTATATCATCATTCATCACAGGTCTTTAAAAAAACAATTTGATGCCATTCCCCAGAATCAGGAAGAACAGCCGATGGATCAGCGTTCCATACTTCGCCGGCTGATCTTGATTTCCATACCGATAACAATTACTGCATGTATTATTCCGCTTTCCGGGTTTATTGATTCGATCATGATGATGGAACGCATGATGGTTTCCGGCCTTTCTTGGAAAGAAGCAGATGCTGCCTATAACCTTTTCAATGGTGTGGTAATTCGCTTTATCAATATTCCGACGGCAGTCGCTCTTGCGATTTCCATGAATCTCGTTCCGGTAATTTCAGCTCGGCGTGCTGTCGGCGATAATGAAGGAATCCGGCGTGAAAGCAATACGGGTATGCGTTATGCTTTCCTGATCGGTTTTCCCGCCTCTGTTGGTATGAGTCTTCTTTCCCGTGGCGCTGTGGAATTCTTTTATCGGAACAGTTTTCCGGCATGGAAGATTACACTTGCATCAGAACTCCTTTCTGTTTCCGCATTAACCGTTATTCTTTTCACTTGTGTTCAGGCAACCAGCAGTATTCTTCAGGGAATCCGTCGTCAGAAAATACCGATGTATGCCATGGCTGCGGGTGTTGCCGTGAAGGTTATTTTGAATTATATACTGATCGGTACCCCTGGTATCAACATCCACGGCGGACCTGTCGCATCCATAGCCTGTTACTCCGTAGCTCTTATTATCAACATCGTTTTTGCCTGCAGATATACGAAACTCAGATTCAATTGGATGGACTGGATTGTTCGTCCGGGATTGGCTGCAGTCGTCATGGGTGGAGTAGTCTATGCACTTCTCTGTATCCTTCCGGGCGGCAGACTCAGCACCATTATTGAGATACTGATCGGTATTGTTACATATATCGCAGCAGCTATCATATTGAAAGCCATCTCTCTGGATGAACTCCGGAAATTGCTTAAGAGAGGAAGAAAAACGGCTTGAAACGTATATCGCTTACTGTGGTTTCAATCGGTCCCGGAGATGCCTCTCTGCTGAATCAGGCAACGATTGACGCGCTTCGAAATGCCCATCCCCTGATTTTGCGTACGGATCACCATCCTCTTGTTTCCTGGCTGAACGATCAGAAGATTTCATATGTTTCTCTGGATGATCTTTATGAAAAATCGGATGACTTCGATCGTATGCACTGTGATATGGCGGATCAGGTCTGGAGGCTGGCCGGCGAAGGCAGGCATTCCGTTTATGCGGTGCCGGATCTTCTTACGGACCGTTCTGTGGATGAACTTTTCCGCAGGATTCCGGATTCCGTTTCAGAACCTGTGATCATACCCGGTTTTTCTTATGCGGATTACTACCTTGCCCGCTGCCGTGGTCTTTTTGCTTCCGGGAGCGTTCGCATTGTCTCCGCCACGGAATTTCTTTCAACCCCTTATGATCCGAATATAACAGTTCTGATAACGGAAATGGATGGATCAATCACAGCCGGAGAAGTCAAGGAAGCCCTGTCTGCCCTTCGTGATGAAGAATCTGTTGTGTGGCTGGTTCAGGCTTCCGGGCGACCTTCAGCAGTTCCGTTGTTTGAACTGGACCGAAAAAAGAAATATGATCATATGACAGCTGTCCTTGTGCCTGCAACGGATTATCTGCATCGCTGCAGGTATACGGTTCAGGATCTCCTGAATATAATGGACCGTCTCCGTGCGCCGGATGGCTGCCCCTGGGACAGTATTCAGACACATGAATCTCTTCGCCCGTATATGGTGGAGGAAGCCTGGGAAGCAGTGAATGCGATTGATGACAACGATCCGGATCATCTGTCGGATGAACTGGGGGATCTTCTTTTTCAGATTGTCTTTCATGCTTCCATAGGAAATTCATTTGGTGAATTTAATTTTAGCGATGTGGTAACCAATATATGTACCAAGATGATTCACCGCCATCCTCATGTATTTGGAGATAAGCAGGTTTCTTCACCGGCAGAAGTTTCCGACACCTGGGAGGAAATCAAACGGCAGGAAACCGGCAGCCGGACAGTAAGTGAAAGCCTCAATGATGTTTCTCCGGGACTTCCGTCCCTGAAATATGCCATAAAAGTCAACAAAAAAGCTCAGCAGCTGCCGTCATGGAGGCGTGATCCTTCGGACATTGCTGCAGAAATACAGGAAGTTTCCGGCCTGCTTATTGATCCTGACAGATCACTGAATGAAAAAGCCATGGGAAAACTTCTGTTTCTTTGCACTCATCTGTGCCACCGTTCTGACCGTGATGCGGAAATAATCCTGCATCAGGCCGTTAACCGTTTTAAAACAGCCTTTTCCAGGATGGAAATTGATATGAAAACCAGGGGAAAAGCGCTTGAAACCTTGACTTTCGATGAAATTTGCATATACTTAAATAAAGCCGAAGTGGGAAATTGAATATGGCATCTTCCCTTTTGGCGTATTTTTTCACGCGAAACGCGTGATCATTTTGAAGGAGGCTATCCCATGAACAAGAGTGAACTCATCGCCGCGCTGGCCGGCAAAGCCGAACTTTCCAAGAAAGATGCTGAAAAAGCGCTCAACGCTTTTGTTGACGTTGTCAACGAAACGCTCGCCAAGGGTGAAAAGGTTCAGCTGATCGGCTTCGGCACCTTCGATGTGAAGAGCCGTGCTGCCCGCGTTGCCCGCAATCCCCGTACCGGTGCTGAACTGAAGATTGCTGCTTCCAAGGCTCCCGCTTTCAAGCCCGGCAAGGCGCTGAAGGATAAAGTCAATACTCCTGCAAAGAAAAAGGGCAAGAAGTAATCGAATACAAAGACCCGCGGGAGCCTGACTCCCGCGGGTCTCTTTTGTGAGGTTTATATGCGTCTGGACAAATACCTGAAGGTTTCCCGTATTATTAAGCGTCGTACAGTGGCCAATGAAGCATGTTCCGGTGGACGGGTAATGCTGAATCAGAAAGTTGCCAAACCCGGCGCGGATGTCAAACCCGGTGATCAGATCGCAATTCGTTTTGGTGAGCATCTGGGGCTCTATGAAGTTCTCAGCGTCGCTGAAACTGTCAGGAAAGAACAGGCTTCTTCCATGTACAGGGTGATCAGTGAGGATGAATCAGCTGCATCGGAGCGTAATATGGAATGAAAACGGTTTTGATTATGGCCGCCGGCGGATCCGGCAGCCGCATGAAAACTGATATCAATAAAATCTTTCTTCCGCTTGTCGGTAAAACAGTGATCCGGCGGAGTCTGGAAGCTTTTTCCGGACTGGTGGATGAAGTTGTGTTGTCTGTACGCCCGGAAGACCGGGACCGTATTCAGGCTGAAACGATTCTCTCCGGGATTACCTGCCCCGTCAGTCTTGTTACGGGCGGTGCAACACGCCAGGAATCAGTACTGAATGGACTGAATTCTGTTTCATGGGACCCGGAGGATTTTGTGCTTGTTCATGATGCCGCCCGCTGCCTGGTGGACCGTAACACCATTCTTCGGGTAATTGAATCGTGCCGCAGGTTCGGCTCGGGAATCCCTGCTGTGCCGGCCGTCAGTACGTTTAAGCTGTGCAACGCTGCGGGTACAGTTACCGGCAGTGTACCCCGTTCTTCCCTGTTTGAGATACAGACTCCTCAGGGCTTTCTCGGGGCAGACCTTCTCCGCTTTTCACAAAGGGCTTATGAATGCGGATATGAGGTTACGGATGATTCATCCATCATGGAATGGGCTGGGATTGAAGTTCATACGGTTGCCGGCTCCTCCGGAAATATGAAACTGACAACAATGGAGGATTATATGTCCGCCGAAAGAATGCTGAATGCCTCTCCTTCCGCTTTCCGGATTGGCACAGGATATGATGTTCACCGGATTGCAGACGACCGGAAGCTGATCCTGTGCGGAGTGGAAATACCATGGGAATTCGGGCTTCTCGGTCACAGTGATGCGGATGTCGCCCTGCACGCACTGATGGATGCAATGCTCGGTGCTGCTGCCCTGGGTGATATTGGTATGCATTTTCCCGATACAGATCCGCAGTATAAGGGAATTTCTTCTGTCATTCTTCTGAAAAAAACCGCTGAAATACTTCAGCGGTCAGGATATACACTTTTGAATGCCGATATTACGATTGCGGCGCAGAAGCCGAAACTGATGCCGTATATTCCCGCAATGCGGGAATGCATTGCACGCGCTCTTTCATGCGCTCCGGACATGATCAGTGTCAAAGCAACAACAACGGAACATCTTGGATTTGAAGGCCGTATGGAAGGAATTTCCGCCCAGGCAGTCTGCCTGATCGGTAAAACCTGACGGATTTCAGTCGTCCGCTGACACAGGAGCGATTCGTTCAATCACTTCATCTGCATTTTTCAGCAGCCGTATTCCCGCGGCTGCTTTTTCTGCTTCTGTCAGCTTTTCCAGCTCGAGCGCATTTTCAGTATTGAACGGGACAAATGGCCAGGCCTTTGCAGTTTTGATATGTCCGTCTGCCTTCAGATCCAGATCTCCCTGCTTCAGTTTCAGTCCGATTTCAAGCCTTGTGGATGCATTCGGTCCTTTTTTCCCGGAATAATGCAGTACAAGCTCTGCACTCAGGTCTTCATATGGATCGATATCAGTATCTTCCACTCCTTCGGGCAGTGAAGAAGTATCACGGCGCAGCACCGCGGAATAAGTGGAAATTTCATGATTCATTTCGTCTTCGGAATCATATCGGATTTCAGAGGTTTTCTTTATCTCCATGCGGATCGCGAGATTTGCCTCTTCGCTGTTTCTGTCATTGGAGACCCGCAGATAACTGGCGCTGAACTGATATTCGGCTCCTTCCAGGATCTTTTCAATATTCTCGGGAAGATTCAGCTGGATGATTCCCTTTTCCCCCTGCAGAATCCAGTTTGATCTTTCCCCGCTGTTTTTGATTTTCAGGATTTCGTATCCGGTAATGTCAGGATTGATAGGTAATATCAGTTCTTTGCTGACGGTTTGTCCGAGCGCGGTTTTCATCCGGGTATACCGGACGTCTCCGGTGATCGCGGATCCGGCCAGCGCTTCCATATAATAATACCCGAGGTCCGGATTCAGATACACAGCCTTCTGTTCATCGGTCATGATCTGGCTGAAATAACCATCCATTTCCGGATCTGCCGCTGCTGTTGTGACAATCTCGGCAATTTCCCTGCATACTTCTTCCGCCGGCACAATACAGCTCATTTTCATCAGCATGGATCCATCTTCATTGCGTATCTGTTCAGGAATCTCCTGGAATCCGTCAATCCATTTCTCAAGCATTTTGCTGTACTTTTCAATCGCTGCATCCTGTTTCTGACTGGTCACTTCATTCATGTTCAGAAGGGAAAGAAATACCGGATTCAGGGATGGATTTTCTCCCTTTGTCATTCCCTCAGGGAGAATCATGGAGATCTCTTCCGGAAGCTGGAATACTTCGTTCGGAAGGAAATCACTCCGGAAAAACAGGGATTGTTCCCCGCGGTATATTTCTGATTTATTGAACTGGCGGATTTCCTTTTTTCCTGTTTCATCCATTTCCGCCTGGTAGATAACCAAATGCCACAGATCTCCGTATGCGTTACGGAGAATACGGAATTCCGCATTCTGGAAAGCATTGATGAATGGATATTCCGAAGCGTCTGCGTCTGCAGTAATGGTCAGTTGACCTTTCACACCGTTTCCGTCATGCTGCATCTGCCGCTGGAGCTTTGTGGCAAGAGGGATATCATCATCGGCAATTGCCGATACAGCGGCAAACATCATCACCAGGCAAATAACCATCGTCAGGATTCGTTTCATGGCTTTTCTGTTTCCTCCGGTTTCTCCGTCTTTTGGATCGTCTGTTTCCACCAGTTATCCGGAAGATCTGCAAGTATATACTGCAGGTCTTCTTCCGGAATATCTGCAATCGCCCTCAGGAATACTCCCGCAGCTTTCCGGCGGATGTTCTGCATATCCTGTTCAGCGGAAACGTATTTTTCTGAATTTTCCCAAACAGGTGCTTCGCATGCTGACCAGGAAAAATCAGTGCGAAAATGCTCTCTTTCTATTTTATTCAATTCATGCGCAATTTCAAGACTGCCGCGATAATCTTCATCTTCTCCGTTTTTTATATCGATTGTAAATGTGCGGATATCGTTCAGCCCGGAAGAAGTCTGTTTTATTAACGCAAGTCCGGAAATATTTCCGGCAGATGCGTTAAGGGATATTTCAAATCGGACCCGGCTTCTGATCCTGTTTCTGACTTCATCCGTATCAATGGTGCAGCGGTATTCCTCTGTTTCCTCCGGTTTCTGACTGTATTCCCGGGTTATAGTAACATTATGGCGTTCCGTACCTGTCACAGCAGGTGTTTTCAGCACCAGAACATCTTTGCAGTCATTTCCGTTTTTCAGGCATTTCCAGTCCACATCCGTGTTTCGGATACTTTCGACGCTCAGTCCGGATTTTCCCGTATAGTTTACCTTCATGAGGTTTCCGTCCGCGTCACGCAGCAGTGTCAGCCGCTGCTTGCCGCTCAGTACGGTATTGGACAGGAAAACCTTCACATGCTGCATTTCTCCGCTGTCCAGGTATTCGGTCATCTGTTCGGATGACAGGACATCCTGGCTCAGAACCATAGCGTATCGTTTCACCGCAGTTCCGTACCCTTTATACTGAATACTGACTTTGGTTTCATTGGTACAATCGGGAAAAAGCTCCGGAAGGCCGCTGAAAAACCGGTAAAATTCCGGAAGAAGCACCTGGAACCGGGCATAATATTCAATCATTTCATAATCCGGGACCTGGCCTGTCAGTATCCCGGAATTGCCGGCATCATTCTCACAGGTGTAGATACGGTCATCGAATGAATACCGAACCTCTGTCTTCCCGTCGTTTTCACGGATGGTGCATTCAATTGCCGGCTTATCATCGATATCGATCGCTTCATTCTGTATGTTTCCGTCTGAACGTACACGGAAGGTCAGATGCTTCAGAAGATCGTTCAGCCATCCTGTGCGTGTTTCTGAAAACTGTGGGAGGCTGACTGCCTCGAATTTGTATATTATTTCAGTTGGTTTATCGGCAGGACTGGACAGTGTCATCAGCATGTCATCAATTGTTCCGGCGGATGCTGATACCGGAAAGACCAGCAGAATCATGAACAGGATTCCGATTTTTTTGATTCTTTTCAAATTCATTCAGGTATCATCTCTCCCGGAATAATGATGCATAATCTGGCTTATTGACTGTTGAGTCCGCTGAAAAAAGTATCCAGGATGCGTCCGGCTTCATCCGGATCTTCACACCGGTTGATTTTTGCACGGACGGCTGCAGCCCCCCGCAGACCGTGAAGATACCATCCGATATGCTTACGCATCTCCCGCACGGCAATATGTTCCGGGAGATGAGACCGCATCGCAGCTGAATGTTTACGGATCATGTCACGCAGTTCCTGCAGTGTAACAGGCTGGATGGGTTCTCCGTTCAGCAGCTGCCGGATTCCGCGGAATATCCATGGATTCCCCATTACACCTCTTCCGATCATGATACCGTCAGCTCCTGATTCCGTCAGTCGTTTGACGGCATCTTCCGGCGTGAAGATATCCCCGTTTCCGATAACCGGTATTTTCACAGCCTGTTTAACCTGTGATATGATTTCCCAGTCAGCGGTTCCGCTGTACTGCTGCTCTTTTGTACGTCCATGAACCGTAATCTCGCTGATTCCGGCGTCTTCTGCCATTTTGGCATATTCAACCGCACAGATGTGTTCCGAATCCCATCCGGTCCGCATCTTGACGGAAACCGGAATGGATACGGCGCGAACGGTCTTTTCCATCATTTTCCGGGCGGTTTCCGGTGTACGCAGCAATCCGCTTCCCTCTCCGGATGAAGCGACTTTTCTGGCCGGGCAGCCCATATTCAGGTCAATTCCGTCATAAATGCCCAGCGCTTCAATTCTCCTTGCAGCTTCAGATACCGTGTCAGGATCCCTTCCGAAAAGCTGCAGGATCAGTTTGTTTTCTTTGCCTCCGCGAATCATCAGCTCCTTTGTTGCCTGTTGATTGGGAGCACAAAGATATCCCATGGCACTGATCATTTCAGTATATCCGATTTCACATCCGAGTTCGCCGCAGATTGTCCGGAAAATAAAATCGGTGATACCGCACATGGGGGCAAGCCGGATCTTACTCATAACTTGCTTCCCTGGGGAATACTGTGATTCGTTCCGCGGTATCCGGATACATATTAAGCGGCGCGAATACGGCTTCTTCCTTTCCGGACGGCAATACCGGAATATCGGAAGGAATACCGTCTGTCGCCGGCCACCTTGTTATCCTTTTTACGGGAACAAAAGGTTTGCCGTTTTTGACATAGGGTTTGCCGCAGACAGCATAACGGTATTCCGTACCGGATACATCCAGTGACATCAGCCGGTTCTGCATGAAGATACATATCCCCTGGTGCTGTGTGTCTTCTGTATACAGGCGTTCTCCCTGGTGGAAAATGATTGTATCGAGGTTTTTCCAGGACCGCCGGATCCGAAGGTAACCGCCTCCGGATCGGATTATTTTATATGTGTCGGCGGGAGTTTCCGTTCCGTTTCCGTTCTGGATTGAAATATCGGCGGTTTCTGTTTCAGCACAGAATATCAGGATGTCCGTATCAAAGGATCCCTTGCAGCGTACATGAACGGCTTCTCCGTCAGATGTCAGCACTGCCGTCTGTCCGCCGCCGGATACAAGATATCTTCCGGGCAGGAGGTAATTCAGGCGGGTTTCTTCCGGTCCGGATGTAACAGCATATTGCCATACTGCAGCAGCAGCGCGGCAGAGCCTGCTCAGCGTATGGATTTCACGATCTTTTTCCGGCGCCGGATCAAAGCACAGGATGTTCCCGTCCCCTTCCAGGTGATTGACAAACCGGTATCCGGGTTGATCGGTATGGTTCAGGCAGTCAGCAAGTCCGTTGTATACGATTCTGACAAGTTCATTGACAGCCCATGGTTCAGTTCCGGCCTGTATCTGGCTGATCATTGCTTCTGTCCATGCGGCAGTCGCAGCCGGATGGATGCCGCGGTTCGCCCCGCGGCCGGAAAGCAGGACATTTGCCGTTGTCCCACCGCATACAGCTCCATGATGTTTATGAATATACTCCCAGCCTTTTCGTCCGGCTGACAGTTCCTGGCCGTTTCCGCTGTATATGGCTGAATAGGCAGTATAGCGCATTCCGTCTGCCAGTATTTCAGCATGGTTGGTCAGGTACTGTGTATTGAAAAAGTCAAGTTCCTTAAAATCATCCCTTGAATAGAGTGCTTTCATTTCCTCCGCGGAATCCGGCAGATCCAGCGATGTGCGCTGCTGGAAATGGTGCAGTACAGTTGTCCAGTCCATAGCGGCGCTTCTCAGGCGCGAACAAAGACGCAGGACAGCTTTCAGGCCGGTAATCCTGTAAAACCGCACCAGGAATTCCATCAGGTCTGCGGGCTGTATTCGCACCCACCTTGTTCCGGTAAAACCATCCCACCCGGCTTCCAGCCACCGGCACCATCTTGCCAGCCGCTTCAGGATTTCCTTTTCTCCCGTATATTCAAACAGTGCAAGTGCTGCACGGGCAGCATATACCTGGTCTGCAGTCTCCAAACCCGCAAAGCTTCCGTCTTCAGTATCCGATAGTATGGCAGAAACTTCCTTTGCGGACGGTTCAGCCGTTGGATGGTCACAGATCAGGCATGCGAGAGAAAAAGAACCTTCCCAGGCAACCGGAATACTGCTGAATTCCTTGATTTTTCTGTAAAGTGAAACAAGCTCTCCGGCTTCAGTCCGGACAAACCCGCGGCTCAGTCCGCTCTGGACGGAGTTCATCAGGGGAAATCTGCTGTAAATCGGTTTTTGCGGCATATCGTTTCCTTTCTTTCATTGGGTAAACCAACTGAATTATTATACAGGATTTGAGGATTGAACACAAGCAAACCGGTTTTACGGTTCCTGCTGAAGCTTGAATCCGGTCATCAGTGCGGTTGCGATTTCCCTTCCCGTATCATCGGTCACATTCACAATATAAACGCAGCTGGTCCTTCCGTCCTTCCTGCATTCTGCTCTTGCCGTCAGTTTTTTCCCTCTCGGCTGGTTCAGATAATTGATGCTGACCTGTTGGGCAACTGTCGGGTGATGAACGCTGGTGCTTGCGACTGCAAATGCGAAATCAATCAGCGTAAATATGGCGCCCCCCATAACACCTCCGTCAGCATTCCGGTGATGCTCTGTGATTTCAAAACTGCAGGCGGAATTTCCGTCCTTCAGTTCATCAATCCGGATTCCGCTTTCTGTTGCATAGAGGTCTCCGGAAAAAAAAGACCGGGCAGCATCGAGTGATTCAAAAATACCTGTACCGCTGGACATATGTTTCATTCCTTTCTATTCAAACTGGGACCGGTATAACCTGTAGTAAAACCCCCTTGCTTTCATGAGGCTTTCATGTGTCCCCTGCTCTGCAACATCCCCCTTGTCCAGAACGAGGATCGTATCGGCATTCTGGATTGTGGACAGTCTGTGGGCAATAACAAAGCATGTCTTTCCCTTCATCAGCATTCGCATGGCATGCTGGATTTCACGTTCTGTCGAGGTGTCCACATTGGATGTTGCTTCATCAAGAATCAGCATCGGGGCATCATACAGCATAGCCCGGGCAATTGTCAGAAGCTGTTTCTGCCCTTTTGAAATGTTGCCTCCGTCCTCACTGACAACTGTATTGTAGCCATTGGGCAGGCGCATGATGAAAGGATGAATATGCGCTGCTTTTGCGGCGGCGACAACCTCTTCCATTGTTGCGTTGTCTTTTCCGTAGGCGATATTGTCGAAGATGGTTCCGCGGAAAACCCAGGTATCCTGCAGAACCATGGCAAATGAACCACGCACGCTGCTGCGTGTACAGCCGCGTATATCATTCCCGTCTATTTTCACAGTCCCGGACTGAACATCATAAAAACGCATCAGAAGATTGATAATCGTTGTTTTGCCGGCGCCGGTCGGTCCGACAATTGCAATCAGCTTCCCGGCTTCCGCTTTCATACTCAGGTCATGGATGACGGGGACACCTTCAGTATAGCCGAATGCGACATGATCCAGCTCTACATTTCCTTTTATATTCTTCAGCTCAACAGCATCGTTCCGGTCCTTCAGTTCCTCTTTCTCATCCAGCAGCATGAATACGCGTTCCGCAGCTGCCAGCGCGGAAAACAGTTCATTGATAATATTCGCGATTTCATTGATCGGTCCTGAAAATTTACGGGAATATAATACGAAAGAAGAAATGGAACCAATCGTTATTCCGCCGCCCATATACAGCAGAGATCCGATCAGTGCAATCAGGGACAGTGTAATGTTATTGATTGTTCCCATTGTCGGGCCGATGGTCACGCCGTAATAGTCAGCCGCATAGTAGGCTTCGGCCGCGTCAGTGTTGATATTTTCAAATCGTTCCTCTACACGTTTTTCATAAGCATAAGCCTGTATGGTTTTCTGTCCGCTCAGCATTTCCTCCGCAAATCCGTTCATGATTCCGTAGTTCCTGGACCTCTTCACAAATCGCGGTTGGGTGATTTTCCGCATCCTGGCTGTATAGATAATGGCAGCCGGAACGCTGAACAGGACAACAGCGGACAGGGGAAGCGATATGGATATCATCATCATGACAGATCCGGCCACTGTCACAATACTGGTCAGGATCGAAACGATATCCGTAGACATGCAGGTGGATATGACATCGATATCATAGCTGACCCGGCTGATAATATCTCCTGCCTGGTTTCTGTCAAAATATCCGACCGGAAGCTTCATAAGCTTTTCAAACACACTTTGACGCATGTGTTTAGCCGCTCTTTTCGACACGTTCATCATAATGGCGTGAATGGAAATAGTCAGCAATGAACTCAGCACATAGCAGATCAGCATCCGGGAAGCAAAATACCAAACCCGGTCAAAGTTGACCTTTCCGGGTCCTGCAGCCGCTTCGTTGATGGCAGATCCCGCAAGATTGGGTCCCCAGAGGGAAAGCAGGTTGGAACATATGCACAAAACTGCAACCAGTAGAATCAGCCATCTGAACGGTCCTAGAAAAGCGATCATTCTCCTCAGGGCATTCCGGGTATCCCTGGGCTTTGTCATGATCGAATCACGCCGTGCCACTTAATCCACCTCCCCCATCTGGGTTTCGTGGATTTCCCGGTATACAGGACAATCCCGGAGCAGTTCCTCATGGGTACCGTATCCGATCATCCGGCCTTCTTCAAGGACGATGATCCGGTCCAGGGACATAATGGATGATATTCGCTGCGCGACAACAATGGTGGTGGCACTGCTGTGATTTTCCCGGATCGCCCGGCGCAGGGATGCATCTGTTCGGTAATCAAGCGCAGATGATGAGTCATCCAGTATAAGGATTTCTGCGTTTGCAGCCAATGCACGGGCTACCAGCAGCCGTTGTTTCTGTCCGCCGGAAAAATTGGCGCCGTGGATTACTGCGCGGTGATCATATCCGTCTTCGTACGTGTCGACAAACTCCTGGGCCATAGCATCCCGCAGGGCAATCCGGATTGCTTCATCTTCCATATCCCTGCCGAACATCACATTTTCCCGGATGGTGTCTGCGAAAATGACATCATTCTGGAAAACCACACCGAAAAGTTGGTGAAGTTCGTCCGCATGGTATGTCCGGACATCCTTTCCGTCAATGAATATATGCCCTTCCTGCGGATCATAAAACCGCATCATGAGATTGATGATGCTTGTTTTGCCGGCGCCTGTTGCGCCGATAATGCCAAGTGATCCGCCGCGCGGAATGGCAAAATTCACGTTTTCCAGGCATTTCTGGCGGGTTGATCCCGCAAAAGCTTCTTCCCTGTTTTCGATTGTGGTGTTTTCATGGGAATAACTGAAGGAAACATGATCAAATATGATATAATCATCGCTGCCGGGTTTGGCTGCTGCGTCTTCCGGAATCGGCTGCAGCGGGTTTTCAGTCGTGATAACCGCTCCGATCCGTCCGGCAGAAGCATTGGCTTTGGACATCATCATGAAAATCCGGTTCAGGCCCATAACGCCCATCAGGATCATATTGAAGTAAGTCAGGAATGCGAGAATCACTCCGGGTTCTGTTTGCCCGGCGTTGACTCGTTTTGCGCCGAACAGCACCACCATGGTCAGACCGATATTCAGGAACAGCGTCACAACCGGCCCCGGAAGGGCCATGATCATTCCGGCACGTATATCCCGCCGGGTCGTATCGGTATTGGCCTGAAGGAATCTTTTCTTTTCATACGGTTCCCGGGAAAGGGCTTTTACAACCCGGATCCCGGTGATGTTTTCACGCATCACCCGCACAATTCCGTCCATTCCTTCCTGCACTCTCGTATACAGGGGAATACCTTTCATTGAAATAAAAACAACAATAACAATCATAATCGGTGCCATGATGCACAGAATGGAAGCGAGCCCTGTATCCATGGAAAGGGTTACGCATATTCCGCCGATCAGCATAATGGGCGCACGGATTCCGATAGTTTGCATGGATTGGATAAATGACTGGACATTATACGAATCTGAAGTCATCCTGGATATGAGGGAAGGAAGGCCGATTTCATCCATCTGGGAACCGGAAAGAAGCAGCGCAGCATGAAAAAGATCCCTGCGGATCGTCCAGGTGGCTTCTTTCGCTGTTTTTACTGAAAGTCGGTTTGCGTTAACATTCAGGAACCGTACACAAAGGGCCATGGCAACCATTGCGGCGCCCCAGATAAGAACTGATTGAATCTGTCTGGTCGGCACCACATGGTCTATCAGGTGCTCCATAACATAGGGAATCATCAGTTCCAGTACAGTGCCGGCCATTTTGATTCCCATTACACCGCTGATCCGCGGCACATACTTTTGAAGGTATTTCCACAAAAAACGCATGATGCCCTCTCGCTGCATATATGAATAGTTTTATTTTATCATAGATGTATGAAAAATGAAGGCTGATCCGGTCATTTATTTTGTTTTTTGTCTGATATGGATACCATACCGCCGGGTCTGCGCTTTCTTTTTCATTATCACACTTATGGCACAGGTTTTTTCAGTCTGTTTTTTTTCATATTCCGGCAGTATTGTTCATACAGTATGGCTCCGGTTCGGTCCAAAAAAGAGGATCAGCCGGTTCGGCTGATCCCTTCCGGATCGTTTGATCAATTTATTGTTTCCTGATTGGTGTAAGTCTGTATTGCGATAAAGTATGAAGAACTGAAAAAGCACAGCTCCGGAATCCGGAGCTGTGCTTTAGCTGATTGGCTTATTTGGTTCCGAAAATCCGGTCGCCGGCATCGCCCAGACCGGGAACAATATATCCGTGCTCATTCAGGTGGTCATCCAGGGCTGCCACATAAATATCAACATCCGGATGCTCCTTCTGGATTCTTTCGATTCCTTCAGGGGCAGCAATCAGGTTTACAAGCCGCATATGATGGCATCCGCGCTGCTTGATGAAATTAATCGCAGCGCTGGCGCTTCCGCCCGTTGCCAGCATGGGATCCAGGATGAGGAGCATACGCTTGTCGCTGTCTTCGGGCAGCTTGCAGTAATACTCAACAGGTTCAAGTGTCTGGGGGTCACGGTACAGTCCGATATGGCCGACACGTGCTGCCGGAACCAGGTTGATCACGCCGTCCACCATGCCCAGGCCGGCCCGCAGAATCGGAACCAGTCCCAGTTTTTTCCCGGCCAGCACCTTGCATTTGCATTTTGTGATGGGCGTTTCCACTTCGATTTCTTCTGTCTCCAGGTCACGTGTAACCTCATAAACCATCAGCATTGCGATTTCGGAAAGGAGTTCGCGGAAAGCCTTTGTCCCGGTATTCTTGTCACGCATAATGCTCAGCTTGTGCTGAATCAGCGGATGATCAAAAACAACAACTTTACTCATACCTGAAACCTCCGTCATCTGATGTGGAATGGGTTTCATTCCTTCTTGGTGTATTTTATCAGAAAGGGCGTATCAGCGCAACAATCTTTTGGATCCAGCCTTCCATTCCATGGCCCTTTGTAATATAATCATATCAATATAAAATCGGCTTTTGCCCAAAAGGAGTTCTGTCATGTTTCCTGCTCCTTCATCACGATATATATTCGGATCTCTGCCATGGTACAGCGTTCTGATTGTAACCGGTGCCGCAATTGCTGTCATACTTGCCCTTCGGGAAGAAAAGAGGGTCAGTATCAAAAATGATACAATCATTGATCTGGCACTCTGGCTTCTGCCGCTTGGAATTGTCGGCGCCCGTATCTACTACGTCGCATTCTCCTGGCCGGATTTCAGGGATAATCCTTTATCTGTCCTGAAAATCTGGGAAGGAGGCATTGCGATTTATGGCGCGGTGATTGCCGGCCTCATTGTGGTTCTTGTATTCAGCCGGATCAGGAAAATCCCGGCCCTTCTTCTCTGCGATCTGATTGCACCCGGGCTGGTCCTTGCTCAGGGGATCGGCCGCTGGGGAAACTATTTCAATATGGAAGCTTACGGCGCACCGGTGGAAAACCCGGCACTGTGTTTTTTTCCCTTCTCTGTTCTGATTCCGTCTGATCCGTCAAATCCCTGGCACCTGGCAACATTCTTCTATGAGTCTGTATGGGATATCGGGGTCTTTATTCTCCTGATGATACTTCGCCGTCGCCTTTTTCGCCGTCAGGGAGATGTATTCTTTTTCTACGCTTTCCTCTATGCGTGCGGACGCCTTGTCATTGAGGATTTCCGGATGGATTCCCTCTATGCCGCCTCCTCTGTCCGTGTCAGCCAGCTCCTCAGTGTGCTCGTTTGTGTCATCCTTTTGATAATGTACTTCGCCCGTTCCGGAAAACGTTCAGTCAGGCCCCTGCGGATTCTTGTTTTTGCCGTCCCTCTGTCTTTCGCATTTCCGGTACTGGCTTATACCCTGAATATCATAATTCATCCGGATGAGATGTCCCTTTTCCATCGTTTCCTCTTTCTGACATCATATTCGGCAGTCAATATCCTGAGCCTTTTCATCCTGTATGGCCGTTCGTCCCGGGAGGAGGTGCTCTATGCCGTCCACAAAACTTAAAAATATCTTATACCGTTCGGCGCTTCCTTTCTGTTCTCCATCTCCGGGCAGGAATCCCCTTCTGCCCGAAACCGGTCACAGGGTAAACGATTTACATGGACTTTCCCGCATTATCCGCCGTCATCATGTCCTCGGCGGAGCGTTTCTCATCTCAGACGGGAAAGACTGTTCCATCGTTTTTGAACGCCCGTTTTCTTCAGTCCCTTCTCCGGATGCCGATTCATATTTCCGGGTTGCATCCATTACAAAAATGGCAACCGCACTTCTTTCTCTCCTGCTGGTTCACGACGGCCTGCTGGATCCGGATGCGCCGATCGCCCGTTATCTTCCTGAAAGCGATGGAATACAGGAAATTGAAGGCGTTTCTCTTCGTCATCTTCTTTCTCATACATCAGGCATATCTGACCCGCCTGGCCTGGAAAAAAAACTGGAATCAGGCCTGCCCTACCGGGATGCTGTTTCCGGAGCGCGTTTTGCAGAACCCGGAACGGCTTTCCGGTATTCAAATCTCGGCTTCGGCCTGGTCGGATGTATGATGGAATATATAACCGGCATCGCCCTGGGAAGTCTTTTTTCGTCCCGGATATTTATTCCCCTGGGCATGAATGCTTCGATTGAAGGCTGCGCCCTTCCGGAGAACCGGATTATGCCCGTCGTCCGTGTATTGCCCTATCATCCGGAAAAGGCAGTGACTGTTACGCCGCTTGGCCGTTCTCCCCTGACCGTACCGGATCCGCTTCGTCATTACGGGCATACAGCCGGGAGTATGTATACGGATATCCGGTCCCTGTACAGGCTCCTGTTATGTATCCGGGATAACGGTGCCCCTTTGGTCCCCGCCTGCGGCACATCTGTCATGAAAGAAATCCATGCAGCCTATGGAAATCTCTCTCCCTCCCTGTCCTATGGCCTTGGGCTGCTGATCATCAATGATTCCCGTCTTTCTCCCAATCCGGTGATGGGACACCAGGGATTCGCGTATGGCTGTGCGGACGGTGCTTTCTGGGAGGAAAACACCGGACGTGTCATGATTATTCTGAACAGCGGCTGCAGCGAAGCCCGGGAAGGACGTCTGGGACTTTGCAACCGGGACATGCTTCGCTGGACTTTTCAGAAGGAGTTGTCTTCATGGTAAGAGTCAGCAGTATCACGACGGTCCGCGGAAGGGTTGTGATTGAGCTGGATGACGGGCGCCGTTACAAAATCAGGCATTCGGATCTGGCTGGTTTCCCGGTTTATGAAAATATGGAAATGGAGGATTCTTCATTCGAAAAGAAGATCCTTCTTTGCCAGTACCCGGAGGCGCTGAATGCTGCGGTTGCGATGCTTGCCCGCAGGGCCTGCAGCCGCAGGGAAATCCGGGATAAACTGCTATCCCGCGGCTGGTGTCAGGAAACCGTTGATATGGTATTGGCAAAACTGGACCAGCAGAATCTCCTGGATGACCGGGATTTCAGCGGTCAGTGGACACGTTACCGGGCTTCCGGGAATTACGGAACCGGCCGGATTTACAGGGAACTGCGCAGCAAAGGGATCGATGAGGAAACCGCATTGGAATCAATCGGGTCTATCAGTCCGGAAGAACAGCTGGAAAGTGCTTCCAGGATTGCAATGAAAGCAGCATCCCGAAGCAAGCCCGGCGAGGATCTGTTCCGTATCCGGAACCGGGCGCTCCAGGCATTGATCCGCCGGGGATTCTCATGGGATATTGCAAGAGCGGCATGTGACCGCGCTTTCAGCTCCGTTGAGGAAGAATAATTCATCATGGCAGCCGTGCATTGCACGGCTGTTTTTATAACAAAAAAGCCGCTGGACTTCAGCGGCTTGATGAGGTGCCATCCAGATTCGAACTGGAGAATAAAGGTTTTGCAGACCTTCGCCTTACCACTTGGCTATGGCACCATAAAAAATGGAGCGGTAGACGGGACTCGGACCCGCGACATCCACCTTGGCAAGGTGG
>JAEEGL011453725.1_pt1 | contig 19086 bp, 16 predicted proteins | sample 9134231 | NCBI WGS metagenome assembly JAEEGL01 (sample SAMN16246548, study PRJNA631951) | gut metagenome | biome: gut microbiome; feature: rumen; material: fiber-attached | host: Bos | place: Iran: Karaj | collected 2018-10 | reverse complement strand
TCCTTTACATTGGAATTGCTGTGGACCATTACAGATGAACCAAGACCGGCTTCATTGGAGAACACACCTCTCTTACATCCGCTCTTGATCGTGTTCATGGCTGCCTGTATCGCCGTTCCCGTAACGCCGCCGGCAAGCGCTCTTGGTCCGAACGCAAACCTGAATATTGCTGCCAGCATGGCGAACAGATTTTCAATATTCATTGAAACGATAGCAATCGCACCGACTATGTATGCAATTGCCATAAACGGAACTATCTTCTCGGCAAAGGAAGCTATCCTCTCAAGACCCCCGAGGATAATAACTGCACCTAACAGCATGAGTGAAATACCGATTATCCAGTTGACAATGGATGCTCCGGCTATGACTATCGGATCGACATGCGAAAAGAAAGCTGATTCAATGTTAAGCGTGATCTTATTGATCTGTGCCATATTTCCTATACCGAAAGAAGCCAGTATCGTAAAGCACGCAAAGATCACTGCGAGCGCCTTACCTATGTGCTTACATCCCTTGTACGAACCAAGACCGTCACTCAGATAATACATGGCTCCGCCTGACCATTCACCTACGCTGTTCCTTCTTCTGTAGTAGATACCGAGGATATTCTCCGAATAATTGGTCATCATACCCAGTATTGCAGCGATCCACATCCAGAACACGGCGCCCGGGCCACCCACACAGATAGCAGCCGCAACACCTGCAATATTACCGGTTCCCACTGTAGCCGCAAGAGCCGTACACAATGCCTGAAACTGGGATACTGACCCTTCCTCATCCTTAACATGCGAATCCTCATTGAGCAGCATACCGATGGTTCTGCCAATCCAGTGCCTTATGCGAGTTATCTGAAATGCCTTGGTTATTATAGTACATATAAGTCCTGTACCTAAAAGCAGTATAAGACCAAACCACCCCCATGCAAACCCGTTTACAGCATCATTGATCCTTACTATAGTATCCATTATTTTTCCTCATCCTGATCTATCAAATCAGTTCACGACAACATCCTCAAAACAGTTCCTGTTTCTGTAGTTTTTGAATTTATGATTCATTCTGGCTCTCAACCAGCCTGTTTCCGCCGTAACGTTCACGAAGCTTGGGCTTCTCGATCTTTCCGGTAGGATTCCTCGGTATATCCGCGAAGATGATCTTCCTCGGCCTCTTATACCTTGGAAGCTTGAGGCAGAACTCATCCATCTCTTCCTCTGTCATGCTTACACCTTCCTTAAGCTCTATGATGGCACAGCTTACCTCTCCGAGACGCTTGTCGGGAATACCTATAACCGCAACGTCATGCACATTCCTGTTGGTACGGATGAAATCCTCGATCTGTACGGGATACAGGTTCTCACCACCGCTTATGATGACATCCTTCTTACGGTCTACAAGCAGTATGAAGCCGTCCTCATCCTCCATGGCCATATCTCCCGTATACAGCCAGCCGTCCTTCAATACCTCGGCCGTTGCCTTGGGATCGTTGTAGTATTCCTCCATCACACCCGGACCCTTGACTATAAGCTCACCTACATCTCCCTGCTTAACCGGCTCACCGTTCTCATCCACTATTTTGGCTTCCCAGCCAAAACCTGCCTTTCCAATGCAGCCTACCTTATGTATGTTCTCAACGCCGAGATGTACGCAGCCCGGCCCTATCGATTCGGACAGACCGTAATTGGTATCGTACTGATGATTCGGAAATACTTCCTTCCATTTCTTAATAAGTGACTTCGGAACCGGCTGGGCTCCTATATGCATGAGCCTCCACTGGCTCAGTTCATAATCACTTAATTTGACCCTTCCGCTGTCTATGGCCTCCAATATATCCTGCGCCCACGGAACCAGCAGCCACACTATCGTGCACTTTTCCTTGGATACCGCTTCCAATATGGCTTCTGGCTTGGTACCCTTAAGAAGTACTGCCTTGCTTCCCGAAATAAGCGAACCGAACCAGTGCATCTTGGCACCTGTATGATACAAAGGCGGAATACAAAGGAATACATCATCCCTTGTCTGTCCGTGATGGTTCTGCTCAACCCTGCAGGAATGCATAAGCGATCTGTGCTTATGAAGTATCGCCTTCGGAAATCCGGTTGTTCCTGACGAGAAATAAATCGCCGCATAATCATCATCCGTTATTTCGACCTTAGGCTTCCTGGAGCTGCAGTTGTTTGCCAGTGTCTGATAGTCATCGGCAAAATCGGGACAGTTATCACCCACATATATGAGCAGCCTCTTTACCATTAGCTCGTCCGCTATATCCTCTATACGTCCGACAAACTCCGGACCGAACACAAGCACATCAATCTCGGCAAGCTTGGCACAATAGAGTATTTCATCGGATGCATATCTGAAGTTAAAAGGAACAGCGATCGCTCCCGTCTTAAGTACTCCGAAATATATAGGCAGCCATTCAAGACAGTTCATCAAAAGGATTCCTACCTTATCACCCTTCTTGATTCCCCTTCTTATCAGCATATTTGCAAAGCGGTTGGCTTTCTCGTCAAATACGCTCCATGTAATGTTACGTTTGAACGGTTCCTTGGGATTTGATTCAATAAGCTCGAAATCCTTCCATGTCTTACGTCTGTCCTCCTTTATCTCGGGATTCAGCTCCACAAGACACGTATCATCTCCATAGAATTCCGCATTTCTTTCCAACAATTCAGTGATCGGCATTTTCCCTCTCCTTAATACTTACTTCTTTTCTATGATTTGTGAATAAAATCATACTAAAATAGCTTATCACGTTCTTTTTTTTATATCAAGTTATTAGGCATGATTTGTAGTTTTATATTCCTGTGAAACACAGAAGGCCGACCACCTCTTCGGCAGTCGGTCTTCTATACTTATTACTTATTATAGCTGTTAATCCTGAACATAAGGCATTATAGCTACGTGGCGGGCTCTCTTTACAGCAACTGTAAGTGCCCTCTGATGCTTGGCGCAGGTTCCTGTGATCCTGCGGGGAAGTATCTTGCCTCTCTCGGAAACAAACTTCCTGAGTGTAGCTGCATCCTTGTAATCAATGTTCGTATCCTTACCGCAGAAAGCACAAACCTTCTTTCTTCTGCGGATACCGCCTCTTCTCCTCATAGGAGAATCAGCTCTGTCATTATCACCCTGTGGTCTATTGTAAGCCATTTTGGTTACCTCCTGGTATCACTGTCTTATGTGAACGGTAACTCCTCGTCTATTCCGTCGGGAATATTCATGAAGCCGTCCCCCGGATCTGCTGCCTGAGCATTGTCTATCGGAGTAAAGCCTGTATTTGTACCCTCTCCGGCCGCATTCTTGCTCTCAGCAAACTCCTGTTCATCAATAACTACATCGGTGGTATATACCTTCTGACCGTCCTTGTTCGTGTAGCTGCCGGTCTGTATCCTTCCGGTAACGGCAATCTTCACGCCCTTCCTTAAATACTTCTCAGCGAACTCACCCTGCCTGCCAAATGCTACGCAGTTGATGAAATCAGCCGTCTGGTCATCACCGTTTCTCTTAAATCTTCTGTCAACCGCAAGTGTATATCTTGCAACTGCGGTCGAGCTGTCTCCCGAAGAATATCTCACATCGGGATCACGCGTTAATCTACCCATCAGAATAACTTTGTTCATAATATACTCTCTTTCTATTATGCCTCTGCCTTAACGCATAAGTATCTGATAACGTTTTCCATAATGCGCACACGATTCTCGATTTCGATGGGAGCTGTTGTATCAGCTTCGAAATGGATGAAGTAGTAGTAAGCTTCTTTCATCTTCTGGATCTCATAAGCTAACTTCTTCTTACCCCATTCGTCGATGTCTGTTACAGTGCCACCGAACCGGGTAATGTACTTCTGTACCTTCTCGAGTGCGGCCGCTCTCTCGTCATCTTCGATCTTAGCACTAAGAACAACGCATAATTCATACTTGTTCATGCTAGTACCTCCTTTCGGTCTCTGGCCTCATCCCCGGGATGAAGCAAGGAAAAATGGGTGATGGATATTAAAAACCATCAACATTCGTATCACGGTTCAAAATCATAACACATAATCATACAGATTTCAAGCATTTATTACTTTATCTGATCGAGTACTTCCCCTATACTTCCGTTTATCACAAGATCTGCCTTCTTGTCCATCGGAGTTGAGGATTTGTTTATAAGCACGAGCTTATTTCCACGATAGTAATTGATCAGGCCTGCTGCCGGATACACTGCCAGAGATGTTCCGCCGATAATGAGCATATCCGCCTTACTTATATGATCTATGGATCTGCTCATGATACTGTTGTCAAGACCCTCCTCATACAGTACAACATCAGGTTTTACCGGGCCGCCGCATTCGTCACATTTGGGTACGCCCTCTGTTTCGATTATGTAGTTGATATCAAAGAACTTGTGGCAGTGCTCACAGTAATTCCTAAGTGTACTTCCGTGAAGCTCAAGAACTTCCTTTGAACCGGCTGCCTGATGAAGTCCGTCTATATTCTGTGTTACCACAGCCTTGAGCTTGCCCTTCTCTTCAAGCTCGGCCAGCTTAAGATGAGCCTTGTTCGGCTTAGCCGTAGTGCATATCAGCTTATCCCTGTAGAATCTGTAGAATTCAGCCGTCTTGGCTCTGTAAAACGTATGGGAGAGCATTGTTTCCGGCGGATAGTCATACTTCTGGTTGTACAGTCCGTCCACACTCCTGAAATCGGGAATCCCGCTCTCGGTAGACACTCCGGCTCCTCCGAAGAACACAATGTAATTACTCTCGTTGATCCATTCCTGCAGCTTTTCAATTTCGTTCATGGTAACCCTCCTTTATTATTTTAATATGCCCATACACCCTATACACCAATATCAGGATCCCTTCTCATCAGCATCCCGCTCAATTCCTACCTGCATCTCCGCCTTGCATACCTTCTCACCATTTTGATTGCGTATCACGACCTTTATTATAATAAGATTAAATGTATCATTCTTTTCGGCAACTGTTCCTTCTACTGTCAGTTCATCCCCGACATAAACGGCTCCCGAGAACTTGGTCTTAACACTGTGGATCAGTGAATGCTCTCCCGGAAGATATACTCCGGCAAGCGTTGACAGATATGATGCCGTCAGCATTCCGAATACCACACAGCGTTCATGTCCGCGAGCCCTTGCATACTCCTCATCCTTATGAAGAGGATTGATATCTCCGGTAATATCACGGAACTTATCCATCTCAGACTCCGTTATCCTTACCTTAAATGATTCCTTATGCCCGACCTCAAGCTGTTCATACGTATATGTGTTCATTAAATAACTCCTAACGTCCCTGCTGTTTGTCGTATATCATATCCACCATCTGTCCGACATTCTCAAGCTTGTTGACCTCCTTGATGTCGAACTTCATGTCAAATTCCTTCTCCATTGATATAATGAGAGAAATATGTTCCAGGGAATCCCAGTCCTCAATATCATCCGAATTGGTGGAATCCGTGATCACGAGCGTATCGTCATCAAAAACATCCCTGAATATCTCATTAACTTTTTCCATTATTTCCTGACGTGTCATATTTCTTCCAACTTTCTGTATATTCACTGAATCTGATCAGGACTGCAATACTGTTATACCATTATCATCTGCTGATCTCATCCAACAGCCCCGCCCCGGTAAGCTGCCCCACAACCTTACGGACCACTTCGACCGGCTGTTCTATAACTTTGGCAAGTTCTTCCACATCATGGGTTCCGTCTGCATAGGCGAGAACATCCTTCATTGCCAGTGTCTCCTGGTAGGTCTCCTTGGAACTCATTGTCGGAACAAGACCCCTTTTGCCAAGCTGCGGCTCACAGAGGCAGGTAACCTTATATACCTTACCGTCATCCCCCGGGATCCTGTCATTTGATACCCTGGTTTTCCCTGTACTTTCCTTCTTCACACCCACCTGTTCAAGTGCAGAAGAGAGCTGCCTGTCGGAACCGATAATACCGCGTATCCTCTCATCCTCTTCCTCACCGAATGCAGATGAACCCTCAAGCACATCTATACATTTCCGGATTACCGAATACGCACCGTAGAAGCCTTCAGGGGATACTATGGACATATTGTCCCCGGAGGTATGATACTCGGGATAGACATGATACTTGGACCTGCAGAAGCATACAAGCGGAAGGTCCACTCCCGGAGCCTGATACTGCCTCTCATCGGAGCCTCTCTTAAGATAGGAGTAATCAGAATATCCCGGTTCGTCAGCGTCTGCCCTGTCCTTACAGTGTTCTTTGAGGACTGCTGTAAGTACCCTGTCCGCAAGTGTATCACCATATCTTGAATGAACTATCGAATAATCCCTGTCATCACCTACGCAGGTAAGATTAAATCCTGCTATAACTTTCTCCTTAAGCTCATCTATATTTCCCGACAGATAGGTTATTGCTCCTATGGTCTCGGGAACGAATACTATACGATAGCTGTATTTCCTGTTCCTTATTCCCTTAATATATGCACACAGATGAGCCATTAACGAGGGACCGGAGCATTCGTTGTTCGCCATGGACGGGTGACATATATAGGTAGAGAGGAATACTTCCTTCTCAGACTTCCCTTCACCGGCTGTTGCCGGGATAACAAGCTCTCCGTAAGTAAGATTTCCCTCAAACAATGAGGACTTAATGACCGCATGATATCTTGAAGCCCTGTCCAGACTGTCCTTCTGCACCTGTGACATCGCAAAGCCCCAGCGCTCCTTGTAATATGAAGTAACATAGGGAATGAGCTCAGGCTGATCCTTAAGAGTATAAATGTGCGGCTCAAGCTCATCAAAGCTCATCCAATCGTCTACGGGAACGGAATACCCGAGTACATGCAGGTTATTGTCCCTGAAATCAACTATGCGGTTACCCTGATCATCCTCTATATAAGCCTCATCTATCCGCCATTCCTTCGGCACTGTCCAGTCCATGACCTTCGTACCCGTCGGTACCTCATACAGCTTAAGGTCGGGAATATATTCCTTAAGTATTTCAAAGGTCTCCCTGACACCTGCACCGGTAATGCTGCGGCATATGGGAAACAGCCTCTCAGCCAGTCCGTACATGCTCTCACCCAGTACCTTAGGAGCATCATCCTGGCCGATATATGAACAGATCCGGCGGCTCCTGTTTGTTAAAACATCCTTTACCATGATCGGATGGGCGTCCTTTAACTCTATGATCTTATATTCGATACCGTTAATATAAAACCGGTCCTCGATACCTTTTTCAATGAATTCGTCCTCAAACGGAAGAATGGTATTTTCAACATCAAGTCCGAGATTCCTGACATTCATTGAATATGTCGCTTCATGCGTATTACCCGAAGCATCGGTATAGTCAGCGGTAAAATCCTTAAGATACCTGTACGGAACCTGTCCGCTCGACTGTTCAGCATAATGGACAAATACAAATGAATGCTGCGTATCCTTATCTATAAAAAGATTCCTGTATCCTTGTTCCACCATGAAATTAAACGGTGAATCGTCACCGAAAGAACTGCTGTTTGTAAGTGCGCACAGCTCTTCCTTATCCTTCCCCCATACGGCAAATGAATAAATGGGATGCTGTGTTCTTGCAAAATCCCCTCTTTTCAATGCTGTCTTTCCGATCGACCCCGTCTTACACGGGGTCTTATTGCCATCATACGGCTCACCCTTGCAGAAGGACCAGTTAAAGGTCGGAAATACCAGCGTCGCATCCTCTCCTATAATATCAATGATCCCGTCGATGAGGATATTAAGATCCGTATCATCATTATTCTGCATACAATCATACAGCAGCTGCTTGACGTCGGAGGTCACATACACATTATCTCCCTTTTTAAGATGAAGATGTCCCGCAATATCCTTTAATCTTATATAAGTACCCATAATTTACCCTATACTGCTCTGATAAATAAAAAGATCCTTCACTTCGTTCAGGATGACGTTGATATTCCGACATCATTGCCTTCTGATATCCACGACATTCCGAGCGAAGCGAAGGATCTGATATTAATCTGTATAAACCGCGTTATCCTTGATTATCTTATAAGCCCTGGACTTGTATACCGACTGAATAAGGTAAGGATCACCGAAGGTCTCCTTCTGCTGTTCGTATGACTCATCACTGCCCTCTGTCTCCACAAGGTAAGCCTTGTAGTCATCCGCCGTGCATCTTATACCTTCCTTTTCCATGATAGCCTGGTATGTAAGCATCTTCTTGGCTGAATCCTGACAGATATTTATAAGCTCCTTGTCATATTCCTCCTCGGTCGTTCCGTTGTACTCATAGAAATCACTGTAGCCGCTGCCGTACATCTGCTCATAAATCTGGTTCATATACTGGAATGACTCAAGCGATGTATATTTCTGAAGAGCCTTGAGCTGCTTAAGGTATCTGTAAGGATATTTGCTGACCGTGGTATTCTCATCCAGGTAGTTGTCAATCCAGTTGTCCAGATTCTTATCATATTCCTGTTTCCTGTAGAATTCCTTATATTCCTCAACCGTACTTGCATTATCCGACAGATACTCGGCAACAAACTCATCCGTAAACTCAGGGTAAATACCGTTTATGGTACATTCAAACACCGCATCCTTGCCCTGAAGGTCTTCTTTATTGTAATCATCCGGGAAAGTCACATTAACCGTAACGTTGTCGCCGACACCCGCTCCGATGAGCTGCTCTTCAAAATCATCGATAAAGGTTCCCGATCCGATCGTAAGATCCGAACCGCTTCCGTTTGTATTACCGCCTTCAAACTCAACGCCGTCTATTGTTCCGACATAATCGAAATTTATGATATCGCCGTTTTCGATCTTCTTGTCGGTTTCGGTATCAAGATGCTGCTTACGCTGTCTCTCGATCTCATTTGCTATATCGGTATCGGTCGGTTCTATATCACTTTTGGAGATCGATACCCCTTTGTATTCGGGCATTGTAATGATCGACGATGCCGTAACTCCCTTGATATATCCGTTCTCATCAAGACCTTCGCTGTAATTATTATTTGGTGTAACTTTATTTGAAGCCTTGACAACAGCTGCCGCAATAAGCGCGATCACTCCCGCTGCTATTAACGCCAATATAAGTATGCTGATTATCCTTCCCGTGATCTCCGTACGTTTAGCCTTCTTCTGCTGATTGGCACGGTCGATACGTTTCTTCATGCTGTTACTCAGATTGTCAGCACTGTTGTCATCCTTATTCTTTCCCATTGGTACTAATCCTCCCGGTTAATATGTATTATCATCCTTTGCAGATCATGATCTGTTGCGGTGATATTTCACATCATAATATTCTACCCTATATTTACAAGATTTTAAATAGTAAATCTGTGAAAGTTTTGTATTCAAACCTCAGATTACTTTTCTGAATGCATTTACTTGTCTCCATTCAGAAAGTCATACAATGCCATCACACAGAAGATCATGGGTGTACAAAGTATCTGCTGGTAACAGAACATATTGTGGAAAAAATATCCCGCGATCGCCGATGCACATGCCAGCGATACCGGATTATCATATTTCCTTGCGCAGGATACAAATGCACTGCCAAATATCCCAAGGTAGGTGACAAAACCCAGGATCCCTTCATTAAACAGCATATTCAGCCATTCATTGTGCGCACAGATAACAATTTCTCCATTCCAGAACTCATGCATCATGGAAGCACGGATATCATCGGCATACATTACCATGGGATAGCAGTCGGGACCGGGACCCGTAAAGATCATGCTTCTCCACAGAGGCTCCCTCATAACCTCCACCGTATTTCTCCACGTGTATCCTCTGTTGTTACCCCAGCTGTCATTAAAGGTAAGATATTCAACTCCCGCAAGAGCATCCGTAGGCAGCATTCCCTTTGTATTTAAATATGCGATGATAATAACAAGCGGCACACAGGCAGCCATACATATTACAACAGCTGTACGTAATCTTTTGTACCGGATTATGTCAAACCTGCCCGAATCCGTCTTTTTCAGGATCACGATATACAGCCCGGTCAGAGCGATCAGCAGTACGAGCGTAACAGGTGACTGTGATACAAACAGGGACATCCGGTCAAGTTCTGTCAGCCTCTGCGGGAACAGTATCTGAAACAGACCCACCACCTTCATCGCCCCGAGCATGAGGATCATCATTTCGAGAAATCTCAGAAACCTCTCATTATTCATAAAGGAAATCGCAAACATCATCACGATGATCGCCGCAAAGGCAGGATATGCACTGTCGCTGTTCTGGGTTACAAACGTGGCTCCTCCTATGCTCACATATAACGCAAGCAGGCATTTATCCAATGTCCACTTCCGGTCGCAGAACATATACAGGGCCATACCGACGGGCAGCATGACCACCATGAAGCTTGAATACCATGTCGCCTGTCCGAGAGTGGACAGGAATTTGTTTATATACCCCTCGACAAGTCCGTCGTACATCCCGAGCGGATCGATATGAAAGCGGTTAAGCACTCCCAGAAGAAAGACAGCAAATGCCGAAGACAGGGAGATACAGATCAGATCCTTTTTCCAGGACTTCATAAAAAGACGTGATATAAGAAAATACATCGCCACAAACATCAGCTGGGACCTGAGTCCCATGTTCCATCCCCTGTATCCTTCCCACGGAAGGTTTACAACCCTTGCGTCCTTATCCGTATTGAACAGAAAAAAAACCGGATATTCATCGGTTCTGATCGGCGACAGCAGGAATGATATCACAGATGCCATTCCAAAAGCGATCACAAAAAGATCTGTCATAGACATTTCCATAAATCTCTCTTTTAAATATGAGAGCCTTATCCTGCCGCTCACGCCAAGTACAATAATATGGATCACCAGCATTATTGCGGATAATGACAAAAAGGTGACTGTTAAATACATGAACATCGTGTATTTAAAATCACCTATATCAAAATACTTATTGTGATAAAACAGGGGCATCGCCACAAAAAACATACAACAGTATACCGATACGATCACCCGGAGAATAAAAAGGGTTACCTCGTAAGCCTCAAGCGTCACTCCCGTTTTTTTCTTTTTCCCGTTTCTACCTTTACTGCTCATCTCAAACCGGCATCCTCAGACCTCTTTGTGCCTTATTACACCGTCATCCTCCATCTCAAACGGATAGGTGGTTCCGTCATCATTCTCAATTCCGAATCTGTCCGCCTCAGCCTTACGGTTCCACAGGAATGAGAACTTAAGCTCGTTTCCTTCCCTGATACGCCTGAAATTCTCCATGTGCCTGTAGATGATCGCGACTGTTGCGATAAACAGGATAAACATCGCATGTACCCCGCCGCTCCCACGGTAGGCATAACCGTATACCAGCGGAAATATGGCAGAAACACTGGTCGGACCAAAGCATACGTAATTGGTAATGAATACCACAAATATCGTCATTATAAGAAGAACAAAGAATATCCTGTAATCCAATGCCAGTATCGAACCTCCGAGCGAAGCAAAGCCCTTGCCGCCCTTGAAGCCCATATAAAACGGAAATATATGTCCCAGGATGACCGCAACGGCGGTTACCGCTCCGACAATGAACACTGAAGGAAAAAATGCATGCATGATCTTGATCGCGAAGAAAGCCTTAAAAATATCAAACAGCGCAACAAAAGCTCCCGCCTTCTTACCGACCGTGATAATCACATTGGATGCACCTGCATTCCCCGAACCGTGCTCCCTTATATCAAAGCCCTTAAGCCTCGCTATCATATAGGACAGATTGATGCATCCTATAAGATAACCTGTCAGTGAAGACACGATAACGGCAAAAACTATATTATTCGAATAACCCGATGCCGATGAGATCAAAACACTTCCCATAATATCTACCTATCCTGTAATCTATTTCCTCGTCAGCCACATATACTTGATATTGGTGACAAAATACCTCTTAAACAGTCTCTTTGGATCCTGAAACATCCGGTACAGCCACTCAAGCTTCATATTCTGCATCCACCCCGGTGCTCTCTTTATGTTCCCGCTCTCAAAGTCAAACGCTGCACCGACGCCTATCATTATGGAATTTATCCTGCCCTTATGTGCTGCCATCCATATTTCCTGCTTGGGTGCACCGAGTCCTACCCATACAAAATCAGGATCAGCTTCATTTATCTGCCTGACATATGCCTCGTCCTCCTCGGGCGTAAGCTCACGGAACGGAGGCGATATCATTCCGGCTATCACAGCGCCGGGATAATTCTCTTCTATTCTGGCTCTTAACTTATTTAATGTATCCTCGGTCGAACCGTAGAAGAAATGGGAGAAACCGGCATCCTTACTTCTTATAAGGAGCTCCTTCATAAGGTCCGGTCCGGTAACACGCTTGGCATTTCTCTTGCCGTTCTCCCTGCTGTACGAGGACAGGGGACTGCCGTCCGGAAGCGCCATCACTGCCTCGTTCTGTACCTTCATGTATTCCGGGTTCTCATAAGCCATAACCGTCGTATGCACGTTGGATACACAGATATACTGTCCCTTCCACGCTTTAAGATTGTCGGTTATCTTCTGTATCGTGCCCTCCATGCTGGTCACTGCAATGTTTACGCCCAGTATGTTGTCCACCCTGAGTGCGGAAACCTCAACCATGTTAAGATCACCGTATGTACCCAGTATCCTTCCGCCGCTCAGATAATCATTGTATGATGGAACTATATATACCATAACACTCTTGATAGCGCAAGTGATCAGCATCCTGTTCAGTACTTCCTCTTCTATTTCGGAACATATTACCACCTCATCTGCGCCTGTCCTGTCAATGATCTCGCCTATCATATCATAGGTACCCAGATATGACGGTATCTGACTGTCCGCTTCGGGTGCTATATGACCCGAATACTCACACTCCCTGTGAAGAGCCTTCTCCATACCACGGTAATAGCGTCTTGCGTTGTTGCCGGCACCCACAATGAGCACATGAGTAAGGCCCTGGTTCTTCCTGCAGTAATACAGGCTGAAAGCCGAAAAAGAGACCCTCTTTATAATGAGCAGAAGGATCGAAACCATGATAAACAGGATCAGCCATGCACGCGAAAACTGACTGCCCTGTGACAGGAAGAGGATACCTGCAGTCGCTATACCCGAAATGATCTGTATCAGTACTACCCTGACGAGCTCCCTGTATACACTCTTGATCCGGATCGTTGAGTAATCACCCAGAATGGTATACATGATAATGCTCATCAGTCCGCAGACGAGCGCAAACGGCATGAATACAAGCACATCCTGAGGATGAAACATCTGTATCACACCGTCTCCGAGATAGTATCTTATCAGTGCAGCTATCAGATACGAAATAAATATCAGAACAAATTCCGACAAAGCGTTTACAATTTTGAGAGAAACATAATCCCTGTAGTGCTTCAAGGTACTCCTCCGGACATAAATTCATCTATATGTGGTGTATTTTATCATATCCGGCCACTAAATACCACCCTTCTTTCACTGTATAACCGCCTTAAATATCCTGTTCCCAACCTGTTTTAAGCCTTAGCCGCTCCGTCTCTTAACATACGCATGGAATTAAGTATCGCCAGAACACAGACACCTACATCCGCGAAAACGGCCGCCCACATATTCGCAATACCTACGGCACTCAGCAGCAGAACCAGCACCTTTACGCCGATGGCAAAAACTATGTTCTGTTTAACTATACTCATAGTCCTGCCCGCTATACGGATAAGAGTGCCTATTTTCCCCACATCATCATCCATCAGGACTATATCGGCCGCTTCAATAGCGGCATCCGATCCTATGGCACCCATTGCTATTCCGATATCGGCCCTTGCAAGTACAGGAGCGTCGTTTATTCCGTCACCCGTAAAAGCAAGATATTTCCCGTCTTTTTTATTTGAAAGCAGTTCTTCGACCCTGGCTACTTTATCGGCCGGAAGGAGCTGCGCATAGTATTCATCAACCTCAAGCTCCGATGCGATGTGAGCTGCCGCCTCCTCACGGTCTCCCGTAAGCATTATGCTTCTGCCGCCCGCTTCCCTGATATGCTTAACGGCTTCCGGCGCACCATCCTTTACGGTATCGGATATGACTATCGCGCCTGCATATACATTATCGACGGCCAGATATACCACTGTTCCGTATTCACCGCATTCCTTAAATGAAACTCCGTGGGCCTTAAGAAGCCTGCTGTTTCCTGCAAGTACCGGCTTCCCGTCAACTACAGCACTTATTCCGTGCCCCGCTTCCTCGGTTACCCCGTCTACCCTTGACAGATCCAAAATGCCTTCTTCTGTATTGCCGGATATTCCGGTTTCCTGCGGATTTCCTGCCACAGCCGCTGAGTGTTCCTTATTTCTTTCCTGTTCACTGTACGCTTTGCGTATTGATGCAGCGATCGGATGTGTCGAATATCCCTCCGCATGTGCCGCGTAATACAATATCTCTTCTTTTGAAAAAGTCTCTGCTGTATCCGCTGTTTCACCGGTATTATCCTCTCCCGCGCCGATGACTTTGCTTACCCTGAATTCTCCTTTTGTAAGTGTTCCCGTCTTATCAAACACAAAGGTATCAACCCTTGATATCAGTTCAAGATAATTGGAACCCTTTACCAGTATTCCCTGCCTTGATGCGGCGCCGATACCTCCAAAGAAGCCAAGCGGTACCGATATCACAAGAGCACAAGGGCATGAAACAACCAGGAAAGTGCAGGCCCTCAGCAGCCAGGCAGATACAGACGCCATGCCGCCGCCCGAAACAACCGGGCCAAGCAGAACCAGGGCAATTGCGGCGAAAGTCACGACAGGGGTATAGTATCTGGCAAATCTTGTTATGAAGTTCTCAACCCTGGCCTTCTTCTCACCGGCATTCTCAACCAGCTCAAGGATCCTCGCAACAGTACTGTCATCATATTCCTTCGTTGTTACAACCTTAAGCGTACCTTCACCGTTTATGCATCCGCTGTATATGGGTTCGCCCACACTTATCCTTCTCGGAACCGATTCCCCGGTAAGGGCTGAGGTATCAAGCATGGAGATGCCCTCGATCACTTCACCGTCAAGCGGTACACGTTCACCGGGCTTGATCACTATCGTGCTGCCGACCTCTACATCATCCGGTTCCACCTCATGTATGCCGTCTTCATCTTCGAGATTGGCATATTCCGGCGCCATATCCATGAGCTCGGATATGGACTGTCTGCTCTTCCCGACGGCATAGCTCTGAAACAGCTCACCGATCTGATAGAACAGCATGACCGCAACGGCTTCCTCATATTCCTTAACTCCGAAGGCCCCAAAGGTTGCGATCATCATAAGAAAGCTCTCGTCAAATACCTGACCGTGTGAGATATTGACCACTGCCTTATGAAGTACATCGAAACCGACTATAAGATAAGGAACAAGAAATATCGCAAACCTTATGATAACAGGCAGTTCGTCAAGCCTGCCCATATGCTCCGCTACAAGTAACGGAAAGAAGATCACTGCCGCTATTATTATTCTGTAAAGTGATTTTTTCTGCTTTGATGTCATTTTCTTTTCCTTATGACGGTTCCCGGATCCGGGGGTTACCAAACAACCTTACAGTCAGGCTCAACCTTGGAAATGCACTCTGCCGCTTTCTTAACGATGTCATCAAACATCTCATCGGGTGCCTCGATCGTCATCTTCTGGGCAAGGAAATTAACCGAAGCACTCACAACCCCCGGAATCTCCTTAATGGCCGCCTCCATTTTGGCAGCACAGTTGGCACAATCCAGATCCTCTAATTTAAATTTCTTTTTCATTTCATCTTCTCCTTTATTTTAATATATGTACGGAAATATCTTCCGTCTTTATATGAACACTTGAATGATTGTTCATATATAATATACATCACAAATTTCATTTATGCAACTACTTTTCTTAGATTTTTATGACTTTCTTGAAAGATACGGGGACGGTTCTTCCGTCTTATGCCGGTTCTTATATTTTATGCCGGTTCTTACAAAAAGTGGGCAGCCACTCTGATGTCCGTATCTCTACGGATATCTGAACAGCTACCCACTGCTTCTCTTATTCTAACCTTTTTATTTCTGACCTTAATGCTTACATTTCTTAATCCTGGTACTTACTTATTCGAAATGAACCCATAACTCCGTCCCCAGGGTCATTGGTGTATTACGGCAGCCTGCTCAGTGCTTCCTCAAGCTCCGCATCTGTAGGGATGTAATCATCCATCTCACCGTTATTGAACTTCTCATACGCAACAAGGTCAAAATAACCGGTTCCGGTAAGACCAAAGAGGATCGTCTTCTCCTCACCGGTTTCCTTACACTTCTTTGCTTCATCTATGGCAACCTTGATAGCATGTGAGCTCTCGGGTGCAGGGAGGATGCCTTCTACCCTTGCGAAATACTCAGCAGCCTCGAATACATCCGTCTGCTTCGCTGTTACGGCTTCCATATATCCGTCATGGTAAAGCTGTGAAAGTGTGGTACTCATACCATGGAAACGAAGACCTCCCGCATGATTGGGTGCGGGAATAAAGCCGCTTCCGAGTGTATACATCTTGGCAAGCGGACAGATCATACCCGTATCGCAGAAATCGTAAGCATATTTTCCTCTTGTGAAGCTGGGACATGATGCGGGTTCGACTGCTATTATCCTGTAGTCTGCCTCACCTCTTAATTTCTCACCCATAAACGGCGCAATAAGACCGCCGAGGTTTGATCCGCCACCGGCGCAACCGATTATCATATCCGGCCTGATCCCGTATTTATCAAACGCAGCCTTGGCCTCAAGACCTATGACAGACTGATGGAGCAGTACCTGATTAAGCACACTTCCCAGCACATATCTGTATCCCTCGTTGTGCGTAGCCACTTCCACTGCTTCTGAAATAGCACAGCCAAGGCTTCCTGTGGTTCCGGGATGCTCTGCAAGTATCTTACGTCCCACCTCGGTCGTTTCTGACGGAGAAGGTGTTACCGAAGCTCCGTATGTTCTCATGACCTCACGTCTGAAGGGCTTCTGCTCATAGGACACCTTAACCATAAATACTTTGCAGTCAAGTTCAAAATAAGCACATGCCATGGACAATGCCGTTCCCCACTGTCCTGCACCCGTCTCTGTTGTCACGCCCTTAAGCCCCTGTTTTTTAGCATAATATGCCTGTGCTATGGCTGAGTTAAGCTTATGGCTTCCCGAGGTATTGTTACCCTCGAACTTGTAATAGATCTTAGCAGGTGTCCCAAGCTTCTTTTCAAGGCAGTAAGCCCTTACAAGCGGCGCCGGTCTGTACATTTTATAGAAATCACGTATTTCCTGAGGTATTTCAATATACGGCGTTGTTTCATCCAGTTCCTGCTTAACCAGCTCCTCGCAGAATACTCCCGACAATTCCTGTGCCGTCATAGGCTGACGGGTTCCGGGATTAAGCAGCGGTGCGGGCTTATTCTTCATATCCGCCCTCATATTGTACCAGGATGAAGGGATATCCTTCTCATCAAGATAGATTTTGTAAGGTATTTCTTTTGACATAGTAATCTCCTCCTAATTTTTCTCTAATCATACCAGGCTCTGGGCGGATCCAGCTCGAACTGATCGGCATCCTCAAAGAGATATCTGAATATCTTTTCGGGCTCCTCATATTCGAACTCCTCATCTCTTCCTATACCCTGGATAACAATTTCTCCTCCGCGATCCCTGGCATATGCAAAGCCGTGAAGATACAGCTTATCATCATCATCGAATTTCTCCATAAACCACCAGTATTCGCAATACTTGATCTGAAGATACGGGTTAAACATTCCCGCTCTCATCAGCTCCCTGAATTTATCACACCTGAGGTTATCAAAATATCTTACACCTCCGTCATACTCTTCCTCAAGATAAGGTGAGTCAAATATTATCCGGTCTCTCTTTTCAAAGTCCATCTTGCATCTTCCTTCCTGTATATTATATAGCAACGGGGGCAGTCAGTACTGTCACCTGTTTCCGTCATCCCCTGAGTGAATCAGTTACTTCAAATATGGATAAACCGGCATCGTCTGCTGCCTTCGCAAGGTCATCATATTCCCATTTCCTTCTTGTAACACCATACCCTTCCGAGATTTTACGCCTCATTATACCATAAGATGTTTCAACATTCTCGATATATCTGTCAAGTGTATGACGTCTGCATACATTTTCCCGTATCCCGATGGTTGTTGTATATTTGAAGATCGCCCTGATCACCTTATCCTTTGACTCTTCCTTACAGAGTACCCTGAATTCGATACCGGCTCTTGATTTCTTCATGTATATGGGCACCGTATAAGCCTCCAGGGCTCCTGCCGCAAAAAGCTGTTCAACGGCATATCCTGTCTGCTCACCGGTCATATCATCCACATTAAATACAAGCTCTGACACGGAATTGACTTCCCTGCCCGTCTCGCCGGCAAATACCCTTACGCAATTGGCCTGCTCAAAGTCTTTCCTGCCCATTCCGTACCCTGTACCGCTTACCTTCATAACCGGCATATCGGTAAAGTCACTCACAAAATACTTAAGCAGGGCCGCACCCGTCGGAGTACACAGCTCGCTGCGGATATGCCCCTGATAGATGGGAACATCCCGAAGTATAAATGCGGTAGCAGGTGCCGGAACGGGTAATATCCCGTGTGCGCAGTGTACATGACCGCTTCCGACATTAACATTCGATGCCAGTATCCTGTCCGCGCCTGTCATATCAATAAGGAGACATACAGCAACAACATCGGCAACCGCATCCTTTGTTCCAACCTCATGGAAATGTATATCCGTAACCGGTACGGAGTGTGCATGACTCTCTGCTTCTGCGATGAGCCTGTATACTTCAACCGCATCCCGCTTTACCCTGTCCGGAACCGACAGCTTACTGATCATCTGCTCTATATCGTGCAGACTGCTGTGCTCATGGTGATGCTGCTCATGATCATGGCCTTCATGGTGGTGATCATGGTCCCCGTGGTGGTGATCGTGACCTTCTTCTCTGCCCCCGATGCCCGCATCGGGGGAGCCCGTCGGCTTTGAGACATCAGAGGAATCCGACAGGATTCCTTCCTCTTCTCTGCCCCCGACCAATACCTTCATATGTGTTCCGGTTATCCCGCATTTAACGGATCTGACGGGAATAACCTCAACATCGGGAATACCTGC
>JAEEGL010583598.1_pt1 | contig 19086 bp, 6 predicted proteins | sample 9134231 | NCBI WGS metagenome assembly JAEEGL01 (sample SAMN16246548, study PRJNA631951) | gut metagenome | biome: gut microbiome; feature: rumen; material: fiber-attached | host: Bos | place: Iran: Karaj | collected 2018-10 | reverse complement strand
GGACCATGCCGCACGGCGTGGCGGCGCCGGGGAACGTCTTGCCGAGGCCGTGTCCTCCGAGCGCGCTGCGCGGATGTTGCGTGACGGCGCCGATGAACGGGTTCACCTCGTCCGCCATGTCCTCGCTCGGACGTTCGCCGCCGAATGAGTACGGACGCGACCCGTTCCACCACGTGAGCATCGACTTGGGCGAGAAGGCACCCGTGCGCTCATCGACGAGCCGCCACGTCTCGCCATCGGCGGAACACCAGATCGCCCACGACTTCGGATTGCGCTCAGGATAGCGGTCGGCGTCGTTTGCACTGCAGAAGTTGTACTTTGCCACGGGCTTCGCGCCATCCGGGAGGCGGAAGTACACGGCAAGGACACCCACTGGATCGCTTCCGCCGAGTGCGAGCTTGCCCACGCAGAGTTTCGTCTTGGGATTTCCGTCGAAGAGCTTTTCGGCCGTTTCTCGTGCGAAGTTCTTCTGCGACGCGAAACATTCGCCGGGCGCAAGCGACTTCGCCGCACGCGGCGGGACAAGCTTCATGCCGTTGCCGTTCACCCGCGAGCCGTCCGACGCGTAGAGCGAGAACTCGCCCAGCTGCGCGATGTCGCCGCCGCCGATTTCGCGTATTGCGAGCCGGTAGTACTTCTCCGTGAGCTCGCCGCCCGAAAGCGCATGCGCCGCCACGGCAAATGACGCCGCCGCAAGCGCGAAAAGCGCAGCTCTTTTTCCCATATGGCGCTCCGCTGTAAAACGTTGCCTAGATTTGCGAAAGCGCCTCTTTGGCGGCGCGGACGCGGCCGACGTCCGTGCGCCAGACGGAGAACTCGTCCATGCCCGGGATGCCCATCGGCACACCCTCGCGCCGGAACTTCATTCCGCTTCTGAGCGTCACCTTGCCCGACATGTGGAAGCTGCTGCATCCCGTGACGGGGCGCAGCTCGCGGATGGCGGCGGCGTCCACGCCCGCGCCGACGAGTATCTCTATGCGCCCAGCGGCGCGTCGGCGCAGTTCGCCGATGAGCTCGGCGCCGAGCCGGCAGGACGACTTCTGCCCGGACGTGAGAATCGTGTCGAAGCCGAGCTTGATCGCCTCTTCGAGCGCCTCGAACGGATCGGCGCAGACGTCGAACGCCCTGTGGAGGGTGCGGCGCATTCCGCCCGCCGCGATGGCGAACTCGCCGAGAAATTCCGAATCGAGGCGTCCGTCCGGCAGAAGCGCGCCGGTCACCACGCCCTCGATGCCCAGCGCGCGCCACGCCACAGCCTCGGCGATCATCGTGTCCTTTTCGGCGTCGGTGTAGAGGAAGTCGCCGAAGCGCGGGCGAACCATGGCGCGGACGGGCAGCGCGACGCGGCGGCGCACGGCCTCGCACAGCGCCGGCGTGGGCGATACGCCGCCGATCACGAGGGACGAACAGAGCTCAAGCCTGTCCGCCCCGCCCTCCTCGGCGGCGACCGCCGACTCAACTGAATCTACGCATACTTCAAGCATTGCCATGCACTCCTTTTGGTTGCGGCGCTATTATAGCAAAATCCCGCCACATGCCGCAAGGGTGCAGACGGCAGATCCAGCGGAATCAGCGTCGTAGAGCAGGACGACTTGTAGCCAGTTGCATAATTGATCGCCATCTTCGCCGAATCAACGGCACACCTCTTCTGTGAACCGAGTCCATGTCATTTGCGGACAAAAATCAGCGGCCGCCTCACGAGGCGGCCGCTGATTTTTTCGCTGTCGCACGTCATTCGCAGAAAGAATGCATCCGCAAACAGTGCGTCTTCAACTACCTGAATATGATCTTTGTTCCAGGCAGAACGGCCTTGAGACCGCCAGTAGCCCTGATGACCCTGTAAGGACTCTTCGCGCCGCCGACCGTGACGACGAACGTCGCGCCGGTGGTGATCGTGCCGTCGGCATTCAGGAACTTGACGCTGGAGCCCGACGCCCCGGCGGGGAGGTCAACGGCAATCGTGCCCGAGCTCGCCGTCAATGCGCCGCTCACTTCAAGGGGATCTGAAAGGTCGTCCACCTTGATCGTCGCGCCGTCCGTGAGCGTGAGGTCGCCCGTGAGCGTCCCCGTGCCGCCGAACGTGCCCGCAACCGTCGTCGCGCCAACCCATGTGCCCGTGAGGTTGACGGCACCGTTAACCACCAGCGCATTGTCATGAGTATGAGTACCAGCAAGCGTCAGGGTCCCGGTTGTGGACACACCTGGATCAACAATGACCGTAGCAAGACGATCACCACCGCCAAAGAATGCCCCAGACCATAGACCATCCTTTGCCTGTTTGATTGTCAGCGTCTTATTCGAATCGCCTAAATCAGAACGCAAATTCTTTGTACCGGAAATACTGCCGATGACCTTGTTGTTTTCCTTGACGACTACACCTTCAGCCTGTTCCAACTCAATGGCAAGCGTGGACGGGAAGAGATTCGCGCCATCGGGGAGCGCACGCCAACTACTGCCGCTGTATTTAACGGTTCCTGTTCCTGTGACGTTGGAGAAGTTTTTCGCCGTATCATCAACGGAACCCGTACTCGTCAATTCAAGCAAACCATTATCACTCAGCTCAATTGCAGTACCACCACCCCACTGGTCACGATTCGAAGCTTTGAGAGTGCCGTCAACCTTGATGCCGCCTACTGCCCACCAAATCCCGGAAGCCTGCTGCATCGTGACGACTGCACCTTCATTGATATAGATCGTACCCGCCGTTAACTCATTCGGCATTGTCGAGCCCAATACGACACACTTGTTGTTCAGCTGAACGCACCCGGCAAATCCAGAACAATCGCCCGTCACGTTGAACACAACCTTGTCGGCACTTCCATCACCGCTGATTGTGCCAGAGCCAAGAAGCATGCCGACCTTGAAGGCATTGTTCGCTCCAGAATAACCATTGTTCAGATACAACGTTCCCGTAACCTTGAATTTAGGTGTGCAGGTATAGTTGGGGTTAAGCCAACCAGTTACATTGTTCAACTCAACAATGGAATCTGCGTGACCATACTGATTGAAGTCAATGTAAGTTCCAGCGGTGTTGCTGGTTCCTACGAGATTATCAACACTCTTAATCTGTACAGCACCTATCCAATTGGCATTCTTCCACCATTTCGTCTCATTCTCGCCGTCAGCAGGCGACGGGAGCCGAGAAGTAAAGACCACCGTACCGGAACCGCGCACGGCAGTAGCAGCGGAGCTCGTCAGTGTGCCGTCAACATTGAGCGTTCCGTCCACAATAAAGCCGCCATCGGCCGTCCACGTCATGCCAGAAGCAACGGTTGCAGAGTTGCCTGCATCAACATAGACAGAAGCATTGGGGATGCTGGTATAAGCAGCAGGGAGCGTCGTCGAATCAGCAGAGCAGAACACAACCTTTGCGCGAGTAAGGGTGAGCGTGCCAGTGAAATCCGACCCGTCGTATATCTTGAGCATCGGATTCGCGGCATTTCCGTCAGAGATAGTTCCGCTGCCGGAGACATTCACGAAAGTCGTACAACGAGTGGGATTCTGGTTATTGGGCGAATTGCCGTTCGTAAGCTTGAGGGCATAATCAAACGTGCCGTTTTCAAGGATTACGGGCACGGTATTGTCGCACGGGGCAGAAATCCACCCATCAACACCAGAGAGCTTGACCGCAGAGTTGGCGTTGCCGTAGGAATTCACGTTGAAGTCCGTCACGCCGCTTTTGCCATTGATCCAGACCGTGCCAGTCCAGGTAGATTCAGTCCAACCCTTGCCTGTCACGGGAAGCGAGTTGTTGTACACAACCGTGCCTGCGCCGGTGAAGGTGGTGCCGTCGAGGCGGGCGGCGTTGACGTTCAATGTAACCAAGTCACTGACATCAATTGTAGCGGCGGAGATTCCGGCGGAACCGTCGAGCGTGAGCGTGCCATTGCCGACCACGTAAACCGTGCCAGACAGCGTCTTTGCCTCGCTGACCGTGTAGATCGTGGCGCCGGAGACCTCGATGACAAGATCGTTCTCGCCCGCTTCCGGCTTGACCTCGATGATCTGGATAGCCGCGATGCAGCCACGCGCGTTGGAAGCACCGCCTGCGCGGTGTCCAACTACCGTAAGAGTCGATCCAGAAAGTTCACCCGTCAGGAGAACGTTGCCGCCCTCTGAAAGCGCGTTGGCACTATCTTTCGCGCCGGAATTGCCCCAAGCCGTTGTGCCTTCCGCCAAGGCGTCGTTCACATACGTGTAGTTCGTGCCGTTGATGGTGTCATAGCCAAACGGGACGCTTTCCGTGTCCGTAGAATGGTAAACGATGACACGATACCTGTAAAACGGAATGCCGCTCACCGTGACAGTGGGGGTTGAATAAGTTCCACTCTCGTCAATATAGCCGTGGAGAGGATTGTCCGCCGATGTGAGGCCGGAACAGTTCCAGCTGCCACGCGTACCAGAAATCGCAACGCTAACACCGGACATAACAGAAGCCGCACCAGTGGAATCTACGGCTTTGACATTGCCGTATGTGCCATTGCTGCCCGCAAAATTGTTCCAAGACGTTCCGGGAATTTCATAGCCGGCAAGACCAACATCGCCTGCGGTCGTAAGACCGTTGTCCGAATCCGTGAAGTTGATGTTGATGGAGGGCTTGTAAACTGGTACAGCCGCCACAGGCAACGCAAAGAAAGCCGTCGCGGCAATACACGCTAACGCCCCACTAAGCAGTTTGGTTGTCATGATTTTCCTTACTTTGTGTTTTTGCAGGGTCGCATCTATGCCCACTCAGGCAACAATGATCCCAAGACACAGTAATTATACCATATCTCGTCGCGTTGTGACGAGAAATTTTGAAAAATCGTACTGGCCCCAAAAACCAGGCATCCCCGGCGCGGAGCGCACGAGGATGCCTGGTTTGCCGATTTCAAAATCGGCGGTCGCGTGATGTTAGCGGATCCGGATGAGGAGCGGCGGCGGCACGAGCTGCTTGCGCAGCGTCTTGATGTCGTCAACCGTCAGCGCGGCATCGTACACGCGCCAGTCGTCGAGGTAATAACCGTTGGCACCAACCTTGCGGGCGCCGATCGCCCCGCCGTGGAACGAACCGAACTGCCCCTGCTGCCCGATCGCGAAGGAAATAGTCTTGTCGGTCGAGGCGGAAAGGTCGTCAACGTAGAGCGTGGTTCCGCTCGCATTCGCGACGACCGCGAATAAATGATACCCCTTCGTGAGGTCCTTCGTTCCCGAAACGACGACCACCTCTTCCACGGTTCCTTCTTCATTCCGTGCATAGACTGCGACGGTTGTGCTGTTAGAGACAACAAGGCCCAGAGCCGGGTTGCGGTTGTTGGTGTTGCCGAGTCCCCACAGAATCACGCCCGTCTCCTTCATCTTCGCGATCGCCGTGACGGAAACCTCTCCGACGGCGAACGGCGAGACGCCGGAAACATTTGTATCCCAGTATGCCGTGTAGCCGGAGGCGAAGACATTGACTGCGCTGCCGTCACGTGCCGGCACAAAGGTTGCGCCGCCGGCCTCTCCAAAGGCGTAGATCTGCGTCTTGGAGTCGGAAGCCTTGCCCGTGTCAACTGCTGCACCGTTGTTGAAGTCGTAGTGCAAAAACGGCTGCGGGATTGCCGCGTTGAACGTCGCGGTCACGGTGTTGCCGCTGATAGCCGTCGTGAAGCGCCCGCCCGCAGAGACGGAGATCGTCTCCGAGGAAAGCGTCGTCTCGGACGGCGCGGTGAAGAGCGTGAGCACCTGTCCGTTGGAAAGTCCGGTCTGGTCGATGTTGGACGTATCGACACTGGGAACAAATCCGCTCGGCAGCTCCCAATTCGTCGCCGTCGTTCCCGTTGCCGTGGGCTTGAGCGTCAACGAGCCAAGAGCCGAGGGCGTCTTCGCGAGGTTGATGGTGGCGCATCCCTTGGCGACGACGTTGACACCCGCGAGATTGCTGGCGGCATTGCTCAGTTCCAGCGTCGCGCCATCCAGAACGAGCGTACCCGTCGTGGCCGCGCCATTGTTCGCGTTGACGACCGGGAACGTTCCCGTACCGCGCACCGTGAGCGTATGGCCGTTGAGCCCGAGACGCGCATTTTGCCAGCCGCTATGCACCAGACCCCAGCCCGCGCCGACATCGACAAGCGCATCGCCGGTAAGAACGAGCGACGAAATCTGACGGCTCCCGCTCGTAATCGCGGTCGCGCCGGAATACGTCACCGAGCCGGAATAGACACCGCCGGAAAGGATGCCCTTGCCTGCGATCGTCAGCGCGACGGCACCGTCTCTATTCGCGACATTGTTGATGTCCACCGTGCCGCCGTCTTCAACGACGACCTGGCGCTGCGCCGAATACGCCCAACCAGCCTGATATTCGCCATATCCACCGGCAGCCGTTGTCGAAAGCGCACTGCCCGGCTTGACGGTGATGCCGCCCGTCATCGTGTTGGCCGCCGCCAGCACGACCGTGCCGTACGTCTCCACCGCGCCAGCGCCGGAGATGACGGCGCTTTCCGTCACACCGTCGAGGCGAAGCACCGTGCCGGAGTCGAGGCTGATGCCGGTTGTCGCGGAAATGCTGGCATTGCGCGTGAACGTCGCGCCGTTCTTGACGCTGATGTTGGCCGCCGTGATCGTTCCGTTGCCGGAGAACGTCACCACGCCGGATCCCGTGATGGTGAGCGAGCCGAGCGTATAGGTTCCGGAAACCGTGATCGTGGCGTCATCGGAAAGCTCGATAATCGCGTCGCCGTTGTTGCCGGGCATCGCCGAGCCTACCCAGTTCGACGCCGTATCGAACGCAACCGTCCCGCTCGCCTCAAGCACCGGAACGGGCGGCATGATGGTGAGCGTTCCGGCGGAGTACGAGATTCGCGGATTGGAAACCACATTGCCGTTGGCATCGTAGAGGATGACGTTGGCGGGCTCGGCGCTCGTCGAAAGCTCGATGACGTCGGATGCATTCTGCAGCTGCGCCGCGAGCGTGCCGCCCTGCGCGACGGTGATCGTCGCCGTCGGACGGCTCGTGCCGAGGTTGAGCGTCACACCTGTGCCGACAGTAATCGTGCCGGAAGACGCCGTAAGCGAAGCCGATGTCACGACGACATCGGACGCGGCCTCGGCACCCTTAAGGAACGTCACGCTGCCATCAAGCGTCAGAGACGCCGTAACGGTCAGATCACCCGTCAGCATTACGCTCGCCCCACTTCCGAAGGCGAGATTGGCCGTTTCACCGGCACCTCTAAAGGCGGTATTGACCTTGAAAGCCTTGCTTGCCGTCAACAGCGTTCCACCGTACAATCCAAGCGCCGACATGGGAACAATGCGGTCCGTGCCATTGGCAAGGCTCGTGCCGTTAGTCAAAATCACAGTCGTGTCGCCACTTGCGTTGTTGAGGTTGTTCCACTGGTTGACGCTCATGGCACCGCCCTGCACGTCAATCGTACCGGTTCCCGGGGTGTTCATGTTTGTTCCAGTAAATGCGCCGGAACCCGTCTTTGTGAGGGTGAAGCCCTGCAGATAGCAGAAATACCCAGCCTGCGTCTGGCCGATCTTGAGCTCGTTCGCGCCACCGATGGTCGCGTTCGCCGAGAGGTACAGACCGCCGAGAATCGCACCGCCCGCGCCGCTGGACGAGGTGAGCGCCCACGGCCAGTTGCCCGCGCCCGCGCCCGCGATCGTGACCGCATTCGCCGCGTCGATGGCCATGCCGTTCTCATCGAACGTCGCACCGCTCGCCACGACGATTGAAGGCGTCGCACCGAGAACGGCGGGCGAACCCTGCTGGAACACGCCGCTTTCGACCGTCGCCTTGATCGCGTAAAGCGAACCGGTGCTGTTTGTCGAGACATTGATGACAATGTTAGTGTCGCCGCGCACCTTCAACTCGGCGAGATTGACCGCCTGGTCAACCGTCAAAGTGGTTGAGTCGGTGGCCACGATCTTAACGTAGCCGGAAGCTGGCGCGTCGACCGTCTGGTTGTTCAGCGTCCATGCACCACCGCTCCAGGTCGTCGCCGTGCCGCTGAGCGTGAGAACATAGGTGGGGATGTTGTCCGGCGTGTTGGGCGGCATGATCTCAATCGCCGCGATGCCGCCGCGGACGTTGCTGTTACGTGCACCTCCGTAGATGGTGAGCGGTCCCGTCAGATTCTTGATACGCAACGCGTTCACGCCATAGACGGGCGTCGAAAGAGCCGCCTTGCCCCAAACGGAATTACCCGCGACGACCGCGCCAGCAGCAGAATCCCAGGTGTACGTCGTGCCGTTCACGGTCTTTGCAAGGAACTGTCCGGGATTGCTGTCGGACGAGCAATAGACGATGACGTCATACGTTTCGTAAGGAACGTTGGAAAGCGTCACCGTAGCGCCATTTCCACCGTTGGCGCCGTCATCGAGATAGCCGCTGATGATCGTGCTGCCGGAGCAAGCCCAGGTATTGGCCGAAGACCACTTCAAAGTCGAAAGGCCATCGGCGAACATGCTCGTGGAAGTGCCGCTCGCGGAATTATTGTCGTGAATCCAATTGTCAGCTGTGGCAAGAGCGCCGGAAACATCCGTTCCGCTTGCGCTCCTGAAGTTGAAGCCCACCACGCCCGGCGTGAGCCACGAACGGAGAAGACCGCCCTTCACGCCGGAGAAATCGACATTGGCGAGATTATAGGAGGCATCGGGCTGCGACGCGGCGGAGAGCGTGATGCTGCCGGTACTTGAAACGGATTGAATCTTCGCGTTGAACGCCGCATCGACCGTAATCGTCACGCCGCTGGCGACCGTAACCTTGGCCGCCTTGTATGTAGTAGAATCGTACTGGGCGTTGATGGCGGAAACGGACGTATTGGCACTTACGTTTATCGTCTGGATTTCAGACGGCCAGACGTAGCCCGTCATCTCGGCTTCGGTCAAGATGCCGTCAAAGATGGCGATGCCGGTGATCTTCATGCCCGTCGCGGCAGAAAGCAACGTCGCGCCACTCTTGGCGCGTTCGCCACCAATCGTGCAGCCGTTGATTGCCGTGTCGTTGCCTGCCTTGAGCCCGCTTTCATTGAAGAGTTCGTTTCTGCTACTCGCGCCGACGGAGTAGAGCGACGTTCCTGCGGTCTTGCTGTAGCAGAACGCCAACACGCCGGACGACGCCGAAAGAGTTTGCGCTGGATGAGCCCAGTCGGCAGTATTCCAAATGCCGTTTATTGTTCCGCCACTAGCCGCATACACGCCAGTCCTGTTCTCGTCATAACCGCTGCAGAACGATGTCACAAGCGTCTTCTGGGCATCGAACGCAAGATCGGAGTACTTGAACATCACCGTCATTGCAGTCGAAAAGCCTGTCGTAGAATCAACCTTCACGCCGACGGACTGGTCGATGGTGATGGTCGAATTGTCCTGGCTTATGGCATTGCCGCTTCGATTCAGGGTAAACCCTGTCTGCGTCGCGGTGAAGTCGCCGTCCCAGACGGCGGCTGGCGTCGCGGCAAACGCGGCGGCCGCGCCAACGGCGGCGGAGAGGAGAGCCAACAGTTTCTTCATGTTGTTGTTCCTTATTTCGTAAAAAGCCCTCGCGGACACCAAAGGCACTCGACAATGGGGCGCAAAGGTAGATAATAGTATATCATAATTTTGGCGTTCAACGCTGCACAGCAAAAAATATTTCAGAAACTTGAAGATTTTGATTTTTCAAGCAATAATTCCCCTTCCCCCTCGTACGGCGGACGGGCAACGGGGGGGGGAAGGGTTACTTCAAACGTGTCATCTTACGAGAATTGAGAACGGCACATCGTAGCCGACGTAGTCGATGTACACGCCAGTGGCGTCTTGAAAGATCACGTATGTTCCGGCAGGATCGGTGGCGACGTTCAAGGATGCTGTCGTATCGCCTTCAGCAGGGGTCTTGCGCATCATGTTGACAATTTCGTTCTCCCTGGCCCTGTTCACCCTCAAGCCCGTGACGGTCGCGTCGGCAGTCGTGTACGTCTTTGTGGAACTGCCCCTGAAGGACACAAGCTTGTGGCGGAAGATGCGCTTCACCAGCGACACCTTGCCAAGAGGAAGCGCGGAAACAGCCTTGATGGTGTGTGAACCATGGGTATTGCCGGCGGCGTAACTCACCGAGCCTTCACCCTTGAAGTAGTATTCCACGCCGTCTGTACCGCTAAAGTCGAAATCGTCCGTAAACTCAACGCCGCCCTTTGCAGCTACGTAGAACGTCACCTTGTTGCCGTTGTTGCCTGCCTTGTTGTTGTTGTTCATAACGAGTTTCGAGGTGGCGTCCACCATGTACCAACAGGCGCCTTGCTGCTTATTGACGTTGATCGAACTCACCCTGACGTGATTGAAGAGTCCCACTTTGAGGGTCCATCCCTCAAGCCGCGTGGAGACGTTCACGTCTTTGTATCCATCTGCGCCGGGCGCAATATTAGCCATCAGATCGCCGTCGAAAAGAACCGAGTCAAAGTTAGAATTCGGGAGGCAGGGAGCCAGACTGCCCGCATAGTCGGCCCAACGGTTATTGGCAACGACTTTCCAATTCGGCTTATTCTCCCAATTGGCGTCTTCATTGCCCATGAATATGTTGGTGAACGTGGCGCCATCGCCGTCGATTGCCGGATTGTCGCGTCGAGCGTCGACAATGTCCACGGTCACAACGATGCAGCCGGGTTCGTGGGAGACCGTTGCGGCGGTCGATACGACATCCCAGTTCCCGCTGGGTTCGAATACCGTGACGCTCCTCGGCCGCGGCCCTGCGTAGTTAATCCTGACGCTCGACTCTGTCGTGCTCGCCAGCACAATCTTCACGTCAAGCGAACTGTCCGCCGCAAAGCTGAGAACGTTGGTCAGGCGGTTTTGTCCGAAGTCCAGCGTGCCATTGCCGGAAAGAGTGCCGACAGTGAAATCGTCAGTCCTGATCTTGAGCGTTGAGCCCTCTGCTATGTTGAAATCGACGTTCGGCATGCTCACGGTGCTGTATGCATAGATTGCCCCCGCCTGAATGTCGATGGTGCCGTCTCCTGCGGAACGCGTGTTGTACAGCCAGAAGCTTGCGTCGCCCGTCTTGGCAAGCGTATGACCGCCAAGCTCAAGCGAAGTAGCCGCGTAGCCGCTGCCCACAAGACCGAAGTCGGAGCCCGCGTGCACGGTAGAATTTGCCGCAAGCGCAATCGCGGTGGTCTGGCGGTTACCTGTTGAGATTGCCGCGCCTGTGTTGCGCAGAGTGCCTCCTTCGAGCGTAAAGGCGTTGCAGCTGTCCCTAACGCCATTCAACTCCACCGTGCCGGCAACAATGATGTCCCTGCCGCTTGGGGTCGTGCCGCCGCCCGTCGCGCCAAAGCCGCCTACCGAGCCGAGCTTCAGGACTGCGCCAGCATCAACATCAATGTCCGTGGCGATGCTGCCGCGCGACTGGACAGCGCCGGATGACACTTCCACCTTGCCGGCGCCCGTTATAGCCGCAGAGAGAACCAGTTCTTCCTGTCCTGGAGCAAACACCAGGGTTCCGGCATAGTCGCCGAAAGCATACCCAGCGACGGGAGTGGTGCGCGCAACCGTCACTGTGTCAGCATCCGAGAAGTGGACTGTATCGGCAGATATGGCATAGCACTCGTTTGTCACGATTTCGGGATCGCCTGGCTCTTCGGCCGGAACCTCCACAAAATACTTGACTTGCGTACTATCTTCGAAGCGCGTGGTTCCGGCGGGAAGATATACGTCCCTGCCATCGCGGCATGTTACCAAAAGCTGGTAGCACCCGTTCGTGTAGAGGAATTCCACCGTGTGCTCGCGGGTGAAGTCGCCATCTGGGACCACGCAGGTTACGACGTTCGCCGCCTGCTCTTCTATTTCGCCAGTCAGGGGAATGAGGGTCGAGCCAGTAAGGGCAAAGACGTCATATTCGCTGTAGTCGAAGCATAGAGAACCGCTCTCAGTTATCACCGTCGGCGCACCGCTTATATCGGCTGCGCCGCCCTCGATTGTGACGTCCGTTGCAATGGTCGTAAGGCCGGCAGATGTAAGCAGTCCGTCGCCCTTCGTAAGTGTGAGCGCACCGTCGCCTTCGAGGTTGAGCGAGTCGGCAGAGAGTGTGGCGTTGACGACAACGTCCGCATCCGGCCCTGCAGTCAGCGTTATGGCTGCGCCATCGGCGGGAACGGTGTAATTGGCAAGGGTGTCGCCGGACTTGGTCCATGTATTTCCTTCCGTTGCAAACGTCGTCTCGCCAGACACGTCTCGCGAATAAGAACCCGCCGATGGGATGTAGGGATAGAGGTCCTTCAACGCCTCCATCTGTGCATCAGAGATGGGATAGTCGTAAATCAGCAACGAATCGAAGACGCCATCAGACGCGCGCCCATAGCCTCCAGCCGGGACGCCACCATAAGCCGAACCACCCTGAACGCCACTGTGGCTTGTCGTGCCAATCTGGAAGCCAGAAGCGCTTGTCACCGTCTTCCACTTCATGCCATCAAGATAAATGGTCATCTTCTTCTTGTCCTCCGAAACGGTGAAGGCATAGAAATGACGCGCTTCGGCGGCGTGTGGAACAGTCAGCGTCGTAAGGATCTCAGAAGAGCTCTGGTTGCCATAGGCGACGATGACCTTGTTCGCCACTGAATCCGTCACGAGGAACAACGACTTATTGGAACCGGTCGTACTACCGAAACTGACGAACACCTTCTTGGCTTCGCTTGGCATGGAACCAACCACGACGATGGAGAACTCGCTCCAGGTAGGCAGCCCCGAAGCCACGCTCACGTAGGGGTTTGCCTGCGCCCCGACTCCGGTTCCGCCCTCGGCCAATTCGCAATACTCCGGGGCATTGTCATATTGCATCGTCGCAGAATGACGGGACCCTTCAGAGGTAGAAAGCGTGTAGTCAAAGGTAAACTCGTAGTAGGCCGCCGCACCCGTCACCTTTACGTCCGTGCCGTCGCCGCGCGAAGCCGCTCCGTCCGTCACGGCAAGGGTCGCGATTGTGCCGTCATAGCGCGTCAGCACGACCGTCGAAACTCCCGTCAGCCCAGATACGGAGAATTCGTCCTTGGCGTACTCTTCCACTGTCTCGGTGACGGCAACCGCCGAACCTTCGCCGAAAAGATAACCCGCCGGGAGCGTGCGCGAGGCGTCAAGGGCGTAGCACGTGTTCGCGCCAAGCGTAACCGTGCCCGTCACGCCGTCAAAGTCGAGTTTCAGGAGGTCGGCGTTCGTCACAGTGTAGCCGTTCGCGCCAATGACGGTGAGGGATCCTTCGCAGATTACGCGCAAGGCCGTCTCTTGCGCGGCGCTCAGCTCGAGCGTTCCACCGTCTTCTATCGTGACAGACGGAATCGCACTTGGGTCGTATGTATCCACGATCTGGAAACCGGCGATGCCGCCGCGACAACTGTTGGCATTGTTTGCGCCCACGATCACCAGCGTGGAAGATGTCTGGTCCACGATGCGCAATGCGTTGCCGCCGTATGCCATTACGCGGCTCTGCGAGAAGCCCCAATGCGTACCGTCTGAGGAATCCGCAGAAGAAGCTTCCTGTGTCGTCTTGTTCGACTCGCTCCAGCGATACGGTGTGCCGTTCACGGAGACAGGGCCGAAATATTTGTTTTCGGAGTCCGTGGCACAGTAGACGATTACATCGTACTTCTTGTATGGCACCCCCGTCACCGTAATGGTTCCACGCCAGCTGCTGCCGTTATAGTCGTCCGCATAGCTAGAAAGCACCTGTGGCTGCGGCACGTAGCTGCTTGCTCCATAGTAATAGGCATTCTTGACTTTTTCATGCAGGTTGATGCCGGTCAATTCGCCCGTCGTCCCTGTCGCGCCGTCCCATTCCCTGATGGCCACGTTGACATCGGAATCGTAGTTGGCATCGTTGTTTGCAAGTGCGAGCCCGTCCGCCGTCCATGCCTCGGCCGGAACGCGGACAATTCCGATGTCGCCCGTCGCATAGCCGCTCATGTTCTTGGCGGACTGGATGTTGACGCTTATGACCTTGCCTGTAGCCCTCTGCGCGTTGCCGGTTCCCGCAGACATGTCGCGGACGATCTGAATGGCGCAAATGCCCCATGTGGTCGCGTTTTTCATGGAGACCTGCAGGTCGGGACTGGTGAGCCCAGTCACCTTCAAGGCGTTGCCGCCGAGCGACAGTGTGTCGCTGCCAACGTTCCCCCATGTCGAGGTGTTGCTGCTCGCGACGCGTGTGCTGTTTTCCGCCGCGCTGTCACCCTTGTACGGAACGCCGTTTATCAGCACGGCACGCACGTCGGTGGCCGCGGCGTTACCTGAAACATAGACGATCACATCGTATCTTTCATAGGGAATGTTCTGCACCACAACCGAGGTAAACTCGCCCTCTCCGCTCGCCCGTGCGAGCCACGCCTGACGGAATGCAGGTGTGCGCGACGAGAGGCTCCCATAGTTCGCCGTGCCGCTTCCCTCGACAGCCCATGTGAAGACCACATCGGCGAGATTGGTGACTGATTGTGAAGTTCCGTCCCAGGCAGCCACGCCGTTACGATAGCCGTTGCGCACGTCTCCGGAATGGACAACTCCCGTCCGGTCGGCGTTTGAGGTGTTCTGCCAGGCGTTGTCTGGCAATGTTCCCGCCAGAGTCGCAGTCTCGCCGCTTCCCGACATCATGCAGGCGGAGTCGTTCGAGATGTTCAGGCTGATTATGTCCTGAGCAGGATAGTCCGCCCATGCGCAGGTCACTGCGGAAAAGGCAAGAAGACATGTCACTGTCGCCATGCGACCCATCACGCCTATTGTGTTTTTCATCGTGTTGCGCCTTTCGTTCATTGACATCCCACCCGACCATCGAATGTGATGAACCGTATCATAATCGAGAGGTGCTTGGGGCTACCTGCCCCTATGGAAGGCGACACCTCTCAGAAAAAGCGACGGCGACATCATTATACAGAATCCCACGTCAGATTGCAATACCCATTCTGACGCATTCTGGAACGCATTTGGGTAGTTTTCCCCGCGAAAGGGCTATCGGACGACCCGGACATTGCGGAACATGTACTTGTTGGGGCCGAGGACGACGTCCTTGCCGCTCGCTGTCGTCACGTTGCGCAGCACCACCTCCTCCGCCACCTTGTACGGGAACTTCTCGACGTACTCCGGCCCCTTGTTCTTCCCGTTGAACATCGAGAACACGCGCGGTCCATCGTACTTCGCCGGATGGCGCGAGTCTTCGATCCTCAGCCCGTCGAACACGATCCTCCGCGGCATCTCGCATGGGTAGCCGAAGTCGTGCCAGTCCGTGCTTGAGCCGTGGACGAGCGTGCCCTGGGCCCCGTTCCCGTTGCCGGGCACGAACGTGCAGTTCCTCACGATGAAGTCGCCGCGCCACGTGCTGCCGTAGTCGCTGCGCAGGTTGAAGAAGCTGGGGCTGCACACCGTCGTGTTCTCCACGAGGAAAGTGCCGAACCCGATGGCGTTGATGCCCATGTGGCCGAGCCTGGAGTTGCGTATGGTGGCGTTCGCCACGCCCATGTGGGCGTCGAAGCGCGAGAACTCGCAGCCGTCGAATAGCAGATTCCTGCAGAAGTTCGAGCCGAAGAGCCCCCAGTAGCGCCTGTCGTTGATGTCGGTGGTCTGCCGGCAGTCGATGAACGACACGTTGACCGAGCTGTTCACCGAAACGTCGTACGACCCCATGCTCACGGGCTTGCCGGCGCTCCCGATCGTCGAGTACGTCCTGTGCGCGGTGAAGACGCAGTTGGTCACCGTCACGTCCGCGCAGAACGACACCGACACGAAGCCCCCGTAGGGCGCTCCGTGACCGCCTTCGCCCTTGACGTAGTGGCGGACGCCCTCGATGCGCACGTTCGACCTGCGCACGGCGATGCCGCGGCCGTGGTAGCGGTAGTTCGACTCCGCCTGGTTGGCGATGGTGGTGAAGCGCCCGCCCTTCACGACGAGCGGCTTGCGGTCCACGGGATGCGCCCTCGCGCCGGTGACCGTCCCGAAGCCCCAGATCACGGGCGTTCGCGGGTCTATCGCGCCACTGGCGGCGACCAGGAGCATCTCCTTCTGCGGCGTTCCGTTGTTCTGGTTGCGCCCGTAGCGGATGTAGTGCTTCACGTTCGCGTTCTTCACCTCTACGAGGCATGGCCCTGGCAGCGGCACGCCCAGGCTCTTCTGCTTCGGCGCGAGCGCCGCCACTCCCCTGACGTCGAACGGCCTGCCTGACGGATCGACGCGGAACACCGGCGCCCTTAAATCGTCAAGCTCGCGGTCGTCGATGACGAACTCGGCGGTGCCGAAGTCAACGTCCGTCTTTATGACGGCCACTTCCGATCCCCTGCCGATGTAGTACGTCCTGCCGTCGTCGGCCCTGACGGGGAGCCCCTTCTCGTTGGCCGCCCTGTGCGCGGCGACGATGGCCTTCTGGTCGTCGGCCTTGCCGTCCCCCACGGCGCCGAACTCCTCGTACGTCACGAACCGGCGCACCTCCGCCGCGTCCTTTACCGTCACGCGGTAGCGGTTTTTGCGGGATTCGCCTTTGGAGAGGCGCCACGGGCCGCGTATGCAGTGGCTGGGCGCGATGCCGAGCTGCCCGTCCACGCGCCACGGGTTCGGATAGCCCGGGTTGCCCGGCATCTCCTCGATGCGCACCACGCCGTTCCGGTCGCGTCCCTCGATGGGCATGCTTACCTCCACCCATTCGGCGGGCTGCTGTTCGGCGGCGGCGTTGCGCTGTCCGCGGGAGTTCACGGCGAACTGCCGCTTCGCGTTGGCCTTTTTGTACGGCATCCGCAGGAACAGCCCGCCATACGCCCATTTGCCGAAAGTGACGTCGCAGAAGTCCGCCGAAAGCGTCCACGTGAGGTCCAGCACGTAGTTCGTGCCGTGGTCGGTCAAGGTCCATTCCTGCGTCTCCGTCAGGACGGGCGAGCCGTCCTGGTCCGTCCAGCGCGTCCTCACCTTCCAGTTCGCGGTGCTGCCCTCCACGACCGGCTTCGCCACCGGCTCGGGACGGAACTTGTTCTGCTCCTTCTCCCAGAAGTTGATGCCGTTGACGGCATGGAGGCCGACGTAGAGGCCGTGCTGCCACGGATGGTGCTTCGGCTCGTTCTCCGTATAGACGCCCCTGCCGTCCGGCGCCATGAGCGGATGGATGTACGCCCGGTGGCCGGCGGCGGCGTGCTGCTCCAGAAGGACTGTGCCGTCGGCGCGCTGCATGCGCCAGCCGTCGGGCGTCTGGACGGCGGTGAGCGCCGCCGCCATCACGAGGCTAGACGCGAACATCGTCGAGGCTCCAGCCGTTCTGGTAGGGTCGCACCTTGAGGAGCCTGTTCGCATCCTCGTCGTTCGTGTAGCGCAGGGCCTTCGCGTCAAACGCAAGTTTCCTGCCGCGCATGATCGAATGCATCGCCAGCTGCGGAAGGACGTCCGAATGCCAGGCGTTCTCCGCCTGCGTCAGCAGGCACTCTCTGCGCCCCGCCGCTACGGTGTCCACGAAATCCCCGATCACGCATCCCTTGACGTGCGGCAGCTTGATCGGCATCTTGCCGTGCTTGAGCGCGGTCTTGGCGATGTTGGGGATGGAAGTCTTGAAGCCCCTCTCCTCGCCCTGCGCCCAGCCCTTGGTTCCCACGAACCGCAGGCCGTGCTCGAGGCCGTAGCGGTTGGTGGCGTTGTCAACGAACTTGATGCGCAGGCCGTCGTCGTAGAGGTAGTTGACGTCCCAGGCCACCACCGTGTCCGTCAGGCTCGACCCCGGATAGGGGAACGTGCCGAACCCGTTCACCTCCACGGGCAGCTTGTGTTCGCGCCTGAGGCCGAACTGGGCGAGGTCCAGGTAGTGGCAGCCCCAGCACTGCATCATGCCGTTCGGGGAATACTGGCTGATGAACTCCGTGGGCCAGATGGATAGCTTCTTCGCGTTGAACGGCGTTACCTCGCACGGCCCGCACCATCTTTTCCAGTCCATCCAGTTCGGGACAGGCTGTTCGGGCAGAAGGTCCCAGTGCCGGTTTCCCACCGTGGCGCAGATGACCTCCTTGATTTCGCCGAGTTCGCCGTTCAGCGCCAGCTCCGCCGCCCAGCGGAAGTTCAGCATGCTGCGGCGCTGGAAGCCGACCTGGAACACCACGCCCGCCTTCTTGACTGCATCCACGATCATACGGCCCTCCTCCACGCTCGGCGCAAAGGGCTTGGCCATGAACACGTGCTTGCCGTTCTTGACCGAAAGAAGCGTGATGTACGGATGCCAGTGCAGGTTCGTGATCACCACGACGGCGTCCACGCCTGGATCGGCACACACCTCGCGGAAGTCCTCGACGGCGCGTACGCCGTGGTTCTTGCCGTATGTGCGCTCAACAAGCTCAGGTGCCCAGCCGGATCTGAGACGGCGGCGGTTGCAGTCGCACATCGCCACAAGACGCACCTTCGGGTTGGCCACGAACTCCGCCATGTCGCCGCGGGCGCGGGCGCCAAGGCCCACCACGCCAATCGCGACCTGGTTCGACGGCGCGTCCTTGCCAAGCACGGCCGCCGGTACCATGGCAGGAGCCACGCCTGAAGCAAGCATGCCTCCGATGAATCCCCTTCTGCCCGTCACGACACAAGCAGCATTCTTTTCTTCAGCTGTTTTCATCTTCGAATTCCCTCTCTTTCCTCAAAGCTCTTTCCTTGGCCCTTAAGCGGGACGAGAAAATTATACCACTATCATCCCCTGATCCGCAATTACTATCTGCTGAATGGCCACGATCATCAGATTGCATAGCGTTTCCGCCGGACGCGACACGAAGAACTTTTCCCAGTCCTTCCAGTCCGCATGGCTTTTCGCAAAGTCTCTTGCAGCGGTCTTCTTCTCGCTTGTGGCTGGCCATTCCGCCGCGCCGTGCGACTTCAGGTAGTCTAGATAGTCTTCGAACAGTTCGTCAAGCGTGGCTCGCGCAACATTTGTGAGCTTGATCTCCGTTTCCTTGCTTGTACCGCTTGCCGCGCTCCCTTCGGCGATGTTCTGCTTGCAGCTCCGGGCGGCCTGCGTCATCTGATCGACCGTGCGGTCGCCGTGCGCGGGCAGAAAGCGGCGGCAGAATGCGACCGTGCCCTGATAGATCACATCGCTCTTGCGATAGACTATGAGTTTTCGGTATCCACCATGAGGCAACACGATTTTGGGAATTTCAGCCATTG
>JAEEGL017114935.1_pt1 | contig 19087 bp, 12 predicted proteins | sample 9134231 | NCBI WGS metagenome assembly JAEEGL01 (sample SAMN16246548, study PRJNA631951) | gut metagenome | biome: gut microbiome; feature: rumen; material: fiber-attached | host: Bos | place: Iran: Karaj | collected 2018-10 | reverse complement strand
GCGTCCTTCAGGATGGAGATCCTCTCGACCTCGTTGACGTCGACGTTGTTCATGTTACGCTCGACACCGTCCACGAGGATCAGAGGGCCACCACCGTTCCAGGTGTTGCGGCCACGGATGTAGAGGTTGGTGGAGCTGTCACCGGTGAGGATACCTCCCGGCTCACCAGAAGAGGTCAGGGACACCAGACCGGGCATCTGGCCGACCAGAGCCTGGGTAAGGTCCGTGGTGTTACCGCTCTTGCGCAGGGTCTCGTTGTTGACCTGGGCAATGGACGCCACCACCGACTCCTTCTTCTGAGTACCGTAGCCGACGATGACCGTCTCCTCCAGTGTGGTGGAGCTCGGAACCAGAGTGACCGTGATCGCCCTTGACTGGGGAACTGTCACCGTCTGGGTCTCGTACCCGAAATAGGTGATTTCGAGTGCGTCTCCAACCCTCGCCTGGACAGTCGCCTTTCCGTTGAGGTCCGTCACTCCTCCGGTCTTGGTGGAAACCACCATGACCCCGGCCTGGATCGCCGGAGCTCCGGTCTCGTCCAGGACAGTGACAGTCACCTGGTTCTGCTGTGCCTCATTGACGGACGAATCCGCCGCGCTCGCCTGCCACAGAGGACCGGCAAACACACAAGCAGAAAGAGTCAGGAAAAGCGCCGCAAGGCGTTTTCTCAAATTCTGTTGTTTTTGGGACATAAGTAAAAAAATTAATTGACTCCACAGTTAGTTAGCTTTGACAAAATGGCTGGAGTCATTGACCATTATTTGTCGATTTATTGAAATGCTTGCTTGTAAACTTTTTGGTAATACTAAAAACGGCTATGTAAGTGCGTACAAGTACGATTTTTCACCTCCAAAAGCCGCAAATACGGGTGCCTGCGGCACCTCTTTATTAATAAAAAACAAACCAGCCCTAAAAACATCCTTACCGGGTGTCGCCAGAACTGGTAAAAAAACAACCTTATGCAGTGCATATTTGATGCACCACATAGTAGAAGAAGCCAAATTAGATAGCCTAAACACTTTGGTCTTAGGGCCTAAAATCATTGGTTTATTAGCACTTACGCAATTTTGTCGTTTTACAAGGCAACAATCTTGCAAATGCAAATATATGAATTATTTCGTTTTTATACAATTCCGGCGAAAAAATCTTACTATTCCTAAATAATATATATGTAGCGGTCTCAAGGGCTAATCTTCGTTCCTCAGGATAACCCGTCCACCGGCGGCATCAGCCACTACTTTCGCACCGCGGCGGATCTTGCCGCTGAGGATCTCCTTGGCCATAAGATTGACGAGGTCTCTTTGAATCAGCCTCTTCAGGGGACGTGCTCCATATGCCGGATCATATCCTTCCTCAACCATAAGGTCAGAAAAAGCATCGGTGAAAGATATGTCCACACCCTCCTCCGAGAGTTTCTTCTGCAGGTCAGTCACCTGGATCTGGAGGATCTCACGCAAGTCATTCTGTGTCAGCGGCTCAAACATTATGATCTCATCGATCCTGTTCAGGAATTCAGGACGGACCATGCCCTTGAGCACATCCAGCGCCCTCCCGCGGCACTCTTCGAGCATTTCACGCCTCTGCGCAATAGCGCTCATCTCCTCTTCCGGAGTCGCGCCCGGCTTTCCGACCGAAGGCAGTCTCTCCATATATGATTGAATGATGTCAGAGCCGGCGTTGGAGGTCATCACAAGGATAGTGTTCTTGAAATCGACAGTACGTCCTTTGTTGTCCGTAAGACGCCCGTCATCAAGCAGTTGCAGCAGCACATTGAAGACGTCCGGATGAGCCTTTTCGATCTCGTCGAGAAGCACCACCGAATAAGGCTTGCGCCTGACCGCCTCGGTAAGCTGACCGCCCTCGTCATATCCGACATATCCCGGAGGAGCTCCGATGAGACGGCTCACAGTGTGCCTCTCCTGATACTCGGACATATCTATCCTCGTAATCATATTCTCGTCATTGAAGAGGAACTCCGCAAGGGCCTTAGCCAGCTCGGTCTTACCCACTCCGGTAGTACCCATGAACAGGAAACTGCCTATCGGACGCTTCTCGTTGGACAGGCCGGCACGGTTGCGGCGCACTGCATCAGCAACTGCGCGGATAGCCTCATCCTGCCCTACAACACGCTTATGCAGAGTTTCTTCCATCCTCAGAAGCTTATCCTTCTCACTCTCCAGCATCCTCTTTACCGGAATGCCGGTCCACTTAGCCACCACATCGGCGATATCCTCAGGAGTCACTGCTTCGGTTACCAGGGGATTCTCGATCCCGGCCTGCTTCTGAGTCAGTTCATCAATCTTCTTCTGGGCTTCGGCAATCTTACCGTAACGCAGCTCAGCGACTTTTCCATAATCACCGTTACGCTCGGCCGAGGCTGCCTCTATTTTATAATTGTCTATGTCCTGGCGGGCATTCTGAAGGTCGGTGAGGATGGTTTTCTCGGTGTTCCAGCGCTTCATGAGGTCTTCCCTCTTTTGCTCCAGCTCTCCCAGGTCAGCCTCGATCTTGTCAAGCTTCAGGGAAACGCCCTCGCGCTTAACAGCCTCTTTTTCAATCTCTTTCTCACGGATCTGACTATTGAGCTCAGCTATCGGCTCCGGTACGGAATTCATCTCCAGCCGCAGCTTAGCCGCAGCCTCGTCCACCAGGTCGATCGCCTTATCGGGAAGGAAACGGTTCGTAATGTACCTGTGAGACAGGTTCACCGCAGCGATGAGGGCATCATCCTCAATACGCACACGATGATGATTTTCATATTTTTCCTTCAGTCCCCTGAGGATAGCGATGGACTCCGAAGGAGACGGCTCATCCACCATCACCTTCTGGAAACGCCTCTCCAGAGCCTTGTCAGTCTCGAAATACTTCTGGAACTCATCCAGGGTAGTCGAACCTATGCAGCGGAGTTCACCACGGGCCAGGGCCGGTTTGAGGATATTCGACGCATCCATGGCACCGGAAGTACGTCCTGCGCCCACCAGGGTGTGTATCTCATCGATGAAAAGGATCACCTCGCCGGCACTTTCAACCACATCCTTAACGACTCCCTTGAGCCGTTCCTCGAATTCACCCTGATATTTCGCCCCCGCGATGAGGGCACCCATGTCCAGGGAATAGATTTTCCTGTCCTTGAGGTTCTCCGGGACATCCCCGTCAACTATTTTCGCAGCTATACCTTCAGATATAGCAGTTTTCCCGACACCCGGGTCGCCCACGAGTATCGGGTTGTTCTTCGTACGCCGACTGAGGATCTGGAGGACATGGCGGATCTCATCGTCGCGCCCTATCACCGGATCCAGCTTCCCGGCAGCCGCCTGCTCATTCAGATTTGCCGCAAAGCGGTCAAGGAATTGGTATTTGCTATTTTTCGTATCCATATGTCTTTGTCTTTTTTCCGGACAAAGACAAACGCAAAAGCTATTCCCCGACCGCTCTGCTGACAGATTGTCATGATTCGGGAACGAGGCTGACCCTTACGGTCTGCTTCGAATTCATCTTGAGGTCAAGATTGAAAGTGACCACATTGTAACCCGGATTAGGAGTATTGAAAGTGAAATCCGGAGTCGCGTCAGTAATCTTCCAGCGGATGGGCTCTGGGCTTTCCACCTTGACCAGGAGGCTCTTCCCGTCCTTCTCCAGCTTCACCACATTGTCAGACACCTGCTTCGCATCGGCCGGAGTGATCATAGTCCAGGTCATCATCGTAAACTGCGGCCCAGGCTCGACCACATCCTCGATCACGGCATATTTACCGTCGACCAGGGAAACAGACCTCTTCACGCTCTTCATGTCACCCGCATATACGGGGGTAAGGTCGGAGGTTGCAGTCGTACGTCCGGGGACCTCAACCAGGTCTTCGATCTCCGCCTTTGCCTTCACCAGCTGCTTGTGCAGGTTGAAAGTCAAAGTGTTATGATGGAAGTTATTATACCTCCACACATCCCAGCGCTGGGACTCCTGAGAAGTGTTCCACAGATCCACTCCCTTGGTCTCAAGGCTATTGTAGTTCTCGCCGCCGAGATCCACGGCCCACTGAACGCCGTTCGCCTCGAAAACGAACTCACCGACATCCATATGTCCGTGATTCACTGAAGGAGAACCCGCCTTGAATGCCAGGAATGCCGCATCAGGATCCGTCCAGGACGAACGCATAGCCACCACCGGATTGTCTCCATTTGCCTTATAATTAAGCTTTTCCGGAACCTTGGGATTAGAGAACGCAGCCTTGCTTCCCCATATGAGAAGTGTGGGAGCAAGACGGTTGCCCTTTATGCTTTCCGGACGCAGCTTATAGATGCGCGCCTGATTGTACAAGGTGCTCTCATCCCCGGTCTTGGAATAGAACCAGAACATAGTGGGATAGAAGCCGGCGCCGGCACCGTTGTCCGAGAATGCGAAGTTCCTCAGGTTCGGGGAAACCATGTTAAGGATGAACTGGCCCGTATTGAGGAAGCCATCCATGGAAGACAAGCCGAAATCGGTCCCGAAAGCCTTTTCCACGACGCTGTTGAACATCGCATTGAAAGAAGTTCCGTAATCCCAATAACCGACACCCTCGGGATAGGCTCCGTCCGGGGCATAATGCGCCATCGGGAGCTTAATGGTCTCCACGGCGCGGTTAATAGTCTCAACAGCCAGGTCGCGGTCGATGTCCCATATGGCAAGGGAGCCATAGGTCATTCCGGCGTTGCAGACCTGGTTCCAGTTGTGCCCTGCGTCCAGGAACCAGTTATAATCCTCATCATATGAGGGTTTTATACCCTTCTCGATGATGGCGGTCTCGATAGTCTTGCGGGACTGCGGGGTAAGATAGGCGTAAAGCCAGTCATATCCTATCGCGAGTGCCATGGTCATCTCGCCGACATCCAGGAAGTGGCTCGGATTCCAGTCTGAGAAAGACGCCGCCTTAAGCATCTCCTGCTCAGCCCTTTGCGCATATGCTTTCTTTCCTGTCATCCTGTAGGCATAGCTCAGGATGAAGATGCGGCGGAGGTTCTCGCGGGACACACCAAGTAGCCTCTTTCCGGTCAGCCTCCTCTCCTGGAGGAGCCGCGGAATAATCTCATCCGCAGCCTCCAGGATATTCTTGTTGACCTCGGTCCAGACAGCATCGGCGCGAATCTGCTTTGCAAGAGTCTTTTCCTCTCCTTTGAGGAGGAGGATACGCGGATGGGCCGGCACCGGGGTGCCTTTGTTTACATAGTTTTCCTGTGCTGCCGACATCAGCGGGAACAGCACCAGAAGCGACAACAGTAGCTTTTTCATATGATTCAGGTACAGTAGGTTATTCGACGGTCCAGTCAGCGGTCTCGTTGCCCTGGTCGGTACGCACCTCGATGTGGTTCGCGCCCTTTGCGAGCTTGACACCCTTCCACTGGACAGTGGCATATGCATCGGTCTTGACGGCCTTGCCGTAAGGCTTGCCGTTAAGGAAGAGCCTGGCTGAAGGAGCGGTGGTGAACACAATGATGTCGGTAACGTCTTCCTTGCGCTGGACATAGTCCTTCGAGCAGAGATGGACGGTAGGCTCGGACTTGTTCCAGTTGGCCTTGTAAAGGTAGAACGCATCTTTGCGGCGGGTCCTGTCCTGGCTTACCAAACCCTTGTCATTCAGATTGTTGGTGTCGCCCTCGCGACGCATTGCCGAAGCGAAATCGAACATGTTCCAGACATATGAACCCCAGATGTAGTCGCGCTCGGTTATCATCCTGAGCTGGTCCATATGGATGAATGTCTGTTTCTCCATCGGGTGCCAGCGGCCGCGGGAGGTTTGGCGGACATCGTCCTCGGCATCATTGTAAACGCCAACATGCTGAGAGAAGGCCGCACCGGCGCCATATTCGCTGATCGCGATCCTGGCCTCGGGATTCTCCTTGTGCCAGTCGTCGAAGAACGGGCCGAAACCTGCGGACTTGTCCTGATACCAGCCGAAGTACTTGTTCCATGCGATCAGGTCGGTGATGAAGTTGAATGAGCCCTGCTGGTAGGTAGCGGCCGTGGTGAGCCTGGTCGGGTCGATCTCGTGGGCGATGTCATTGAGCTCGGCAAGAACCTTGTCGAAGCTGCCTACTATCTCATTGAAAAGGCCCCAGAAGCATATGGAGGGGTGATTGTAGTTCTGATAGATGAGTTCGCGGAGCTGGAGCTTCAGGTTGTCGTCGAAGTCGTCACAGTCGGAATAGCCGCCCACGAAGGGGATCTCTTCCCAGACCACGAATCCGCGCCTGTCGGCCTCCTCGAACATGAAGTGAGCCTGCGGGTAATGTGCGAGACGGAGGGCGTTGACACCCATTTCCTGGATTATGTCAAGGTCCTTGAGGTGGTTCTCTTTCTTGAGTGCGGAAGCTATGCCTGCCCAGTCCTGGTGACGGGAGACTCCGTGGAGCTTGAGGTGTTTGCCGTTAAGGAAGAAGCCCTTGTCGGGATCGACGTAGTAGGTCCTTGCGCCGATCTTGTCTTCAACGGTGTCCAGCACCTTTCCGTCACGCCTCAGAGTGGCGCTTGCGGTGTAAAGGTAGGGGTCCTCCATCCCGTTCCAGAGGTGGGGATTGCGGATGTCGATGTTGACAGAAGCCTTGTCGCCGTTGATGTAGGGGATGGCCTTCTCGAAAACGGTCTTGCCGGCCGCATCGGTAACCTTGAACACCACATCGCAGCCTGCGTAGTTGCTCTTCGTTGACAGGAGAACCTCGGCGCGGAACTGCGCAACATCATCATTTACAAACCTTTGGGTAACGAAAAATCCCTTGGATCCGTAGAAGAGAGGATCGATGCAGGTCTCTTCGGCCACTTCCAGCCACACGTCGCGGTAGAGTCCGCCGTAAACATTGAAATCGCCTCCCTGGGGAGCGATGTCATATGCCTTGCTGTTGTCGCAGACGACCATGAGGTTGTTCTTCGCGCCGTACTGCACGAAGTCTGTGATCTCGAAGACGAAGGAGTTGTAGGCGCCCTTGTGGACTCCGACACCCTTGCGGTTCACTGACACCATTGCCCTTGATCCGGCGCCCTCGAAGCGGAGGAAGATCCTCTTGCCCTGATAGGATGCAGGAATCTCCAGCTCCCTTGTGTAGGTGCCTTCGCCCCTGTAGTAGCCTTCATCATTCATGAAGTCTTCCTGGTTGAAGGTGTGAGGAAGGGTGATGGTGGGGGTCTGAGGAGCCTGCTGACCGCGTCCGGTCATCGGGATATACCAACGGGCTGTACCCTTGCTGTAGTGCCAGCCCTCATTGAGGCTGATGACTTCTTTGGCCGTGACGCTGCCAGCCATGATTGCCGCCGCTGCCATCAGAATGGCAGTGGAAAGAAAATGTTTGTTTATCATAATCAATTGATTAATTATTACTTGAGTGTTGAAGTCAAATGATGTTTACCCAGGCCGAGCTTCTCAACCTTGCGCCCACCGGAAGTCGGGACATATGCAGTGGCGCTCGTTCCCTCCGGGATCTCTACGTCCCATTCGAAGGAATTGCCGGTCCTCTTCCAGTTGCTTGTGATGCGACCGGAAACGCTGTCATATGAGCAGTTTACCCAGTCCAGGCCGGTCGGGGTGTAAGGCATGAGCTCGATTTCCTTGTAGCCCGGAGATGCGGGACGGATCCCGCCAAGGTACTCATATGTCCATATGAGGAAGTCTCCAATCATCATTACGTGATTCATCGAGTTCATATCCGGGGCGGCAGTGTTTCCGTTCCAAAGCTCCCATATCGTAGTCGCGCCCTGCGTGGCCATATAGCCCCAGCTCGGGTATTCCTCGCTAGAAGCCACTGCATATGCCAGGTCGGGGCGTCCGTATTCGGTGAGGGTACGCATAAGCACCATTACTCCTACGAGGCCGCAGTTGATGTGAGGGCCTCCGGCAAGCGAAATGTCCACCACATGGGAGAAAACATCCTGTTCACGTCCCTCGGGGACAAGCCCGAAATAGAGGGACAACATATTGGCGGTCAGAGTGTTGTTGCTGTAATTTCCCTTCTTTTCGTTGAAGAATTCCTTGTTGTAGGCCTCTTTGGTGATAGCCCTTTCCGCTTCGTAGAAAGACACGTCCCCCGGCTGGCCGGCCAGAAGGGCGAATTTCTCCATCTTCCCACACAGATAATAGTAGAAAGAACTGGCAATCAGTGTTTTGGAAGAAATGCGGGACTTGTCGCGAGAATGGATGAGCTCGAGGGATTCGGGAGGCATACAGTGATCGCCGTAGTTATCCTTGGTGATAAGCCCGCCCTTCCCGTAGCGCTCCTTCATATAGGCGAGCCACTTCTTCATCGCGGGGTAGTACTTCACTACGGATTCAGTGTCGCCGTACCTCTCGTAAAGCATGTCCGCCACGGTAATGAACGCACCGGGCCAGGTCATGTTGTCGTTGTAGAACGCCCAGTACGGAGGAACCACGTCAGGGATGGAACCTGACGGTTTCTGGGAGTCGGCAATGTCCTGGAGCCACTTCGCGTAAAGGTCGCGGTTACCGAACATGTAACTCTCCCCGTAGCAGTTCATCGTCCTGTCCCCGAGCCAGCCCTGACGCTCGTCTCTCTGCGGACAGTCGGTAGGGATGCCTCGGTAATTGCTCCTGATGCCGTGGAAAGCATTGTGATAGACGGTGTTGATTACCCTGTTGGAGCATTCGAAAGTGCCCGTTACGGCCATCTTGTCATAAAGGACCTGTCCCTCAAAATCCGAAAGTTTCGGTTCCCGTTTGAGGCCCTTAACCTCGACGAAGCGGAATCCGTGATAGACAAAGGCGGGGTGCCAGTCTATCGCTTTTCCTGCGCTGATCACCACGTCATGCACGCGCGCGCCGCGAAGATTGTCAAGGTAGATCGAACCGTCCTCGAGGTTCGTTTCGGCAAAACGCATATGGATACTGTCGCCCTTTGCCAGGCCAGAGGCCTTGATCCTCAGCCATCCTACCATATTCTGGCCCATATCGACTACATATGCATCACCTATCTTCTTGATTGACACCGGTTTGATGATGTCCTGTATGGCAATGTTCGGGTTGGGCTGGATCTCCGGACGGCCCTTAGGCGCTTCGAGGATCATCGCGGCTTTCCACCGTCCGTCCTCCTTGTAGCCCGGTTTCGTCCAGGCGCCGAGCTCCATCCTGTAGTCATATGTCTCGCCGTCGAATTCGCTGTTGGCCCTGATGGGACCCTCGGTGGAGACTTTCCAGCTTCCGTCGCTGCCCACAACTTCGCGGCTGCCGTCCTTGTAGGTCAGTTCGAGCTGGCACAGCAGGCGCGGAACGCCATAGTCCTTGAGCGGAGGGATACCGAAGTCAACTCCTTTTTTGGGGACCCTCATGGACTGGAAACGGCCGTTTCCGAGTGATACGGCTATCGAATTGCGGCCCTTGCGGATAAGTCTGGTGACATCGAAAGAATTGAAGTACACTCTCTTGTCGTAATCCGACAGGGTCGGAGACAACTCCTGGTCGAATGTGATGTCCTCACCGTTGATCCATGCTTTGTAGGAGCCCAGACCGCATATATGGAGCCTGGCTTCTTTAACATCGGCCTTTATCTGGGCCTCCTTGCGGAGATAACGCGCTGGCAGGACGGTGTAACCGACAAGGACATCCTCCGGAGAAGATCCGCCGATCCAGAGCGCGCTCCAGACCACCGGAGTGTCCTGTTTTACGGCATACGTTTCCTCATGCTTACTCGCACACCCCGAGAATATAAATATCAGGGAAGCGATAAGGAAAAGAGTCTTTTTCATTCGAAATAGCTTAGTGTTATCACACAAATATCGTGATTTTTGCGCGACTTGCAAATAAGATTGAATATATGTATATTTGTGCAACCAACGTTAACTTAACCGCTATCACTATGAATTTCCGCTTTCGGGACAAAGAACTTGACACTCTGCGCAATATGCGCTGGCTGTCGGAACAGCAGCACAGCCGCTACACTTTGCTGTACGGTGAACCCGGCTCAGGCAAGACCAGGCTGGTCTCCGAAGCCCTGAAAGGATTCCCATGCCTCTGGGTCTGCCCTGGAGAAATAACCGAATCCCTGCTTCTTGAAAGTCTCTCAGCCCAGGCCGACGAAGTCATGGGAGCTCCCCTGCCGGACAACATCAAGGACATGGAGGACTTCCTGAACTTCATGTTCAATACGGGGCACGAGATATCTTTCTCTGTCATTATCAAGGAGTTCCAGGACCTTGACCCAGGGACTCTCGCCCTGTTGCGCAGGCTTTGGGGAGTGAACCGGCTCTCAACCCACATCAATCTGGTCCTCGTTTCTTCGGACCTGTCCTATATCCGCAAACTGGACGCTGATCCAAATCTCGCCTTCAACAATCTGGATTCCAGGATATTGCTTGTTCCTTTCTCTCTTGCAGAACAGAGGTCCGTGCTGGAGAGCATGCCGGGTTTCAAAGAAGGAAGGGACGAGGAAAGGGCAGATGCGGTCTTGGCTATGTTCGGAGTGTCAGGTGGAATGCCTTCAATAGTGGCTGAAATCCATGATTCAGGAATATGGAAAGCCTCTGGGATCCTGGCTGTTGCCCTTAGCGGCCATTCTTCTGCAAGGAGACTCTGGAGCGGAGTCATATCCAATGTGCTCGGAAAGAACTCCGAATCCTATTGCTCTGTTTTACAGGTAATTTCCAGGGGGAGCCGCTCCCAGGCCGACATCGAAGCACATGTCGGATCCGGAAACCTTGGAGGCCATCTCGCGCGCCTGGAACAGGATTACTGCCTTCTGGGAAGAAGCCGCCCGGTGTTCTCTGACGGAAAGTCCCGCGGAGTGGTCCGCTACGGATTCCTGAATCCCTCCCTGGAATTCTGGTTCGCCATGGGTTTCGCCCTGGACCACAGGGGTTTCAGTCCTGAAAGAGCCATTGCGGCAGCCCGTGAAGGATGGCAATCCTATTCTGTCAGGGTCATGAGGCGCTTCTTTGCGAAACGGCTTCAGGAAGAGAATGGTTATACCAATGTCGGAGCCTGGTGGGAGCCGGCCACCAGGAATCAGGTCCTTAAGGGGATAGATTTGGTAGCTTGGAGGGATACGGATAAAAAAATCCTCGTCGCGGACGTGTGCCGTGACGAGGAATCATTCGATTCAGAGGGCTTTGTAAAAAGAGTGAACCGACTGAGTGCGAGCACTGGTCATCGCAAGGTGGATGCCAGGCTCTTCACTCTTAAAGACATCTAGTTACTCTGTGCAGGAGCCTCTGTAGCAGGTGCTTCCGTTGAAGGAGCCTCCTGCTGGAACGGAGCGGTTGGGAATGCCGGCTGCTCGGTTGCCTGCTGGTTGATCTGGTCGGTGACGTCGATACCGGTCGTCCTTCCACCAAGGGTGAAGGAAGTCGCGATGGCTGCCACGAGGATGAAAGTGATAAGTCCCCAGGTAACCTTCTCGAGTATGTCTGCGGTCTGGCGTACGCCAAAAGCCTGGTTTCCTGCTACGAAGTTGCTGGCCATGCCTTCTCCCTTGCCGTTCTGCAGCAAAACTACGAGCACCAGCAGGAGGCTGGCGATGAGGATGAGCACGACCAAAGTTGTAAATAACCAAGTCATATCTGTCTGTCTTTTTTAATTGTCTGACTTCAATTTTCCGATAAGGGATGCAAAGTAAGCACTTTTTTCGGGATATAGCAAGCGCATACGCGAATAAATTTTCGCAGCCTGCTCATAATAACCCTGTTCCACGTAGATTGCGGCGAGGGTTTCAGTGCAGAACACGTCGTCCAAGAATCCTTCCTGCTTCTCAGGGGCAGACTTGGATTTGGCGGCGAATGAGGAGAAAATGCTGTCTTCCTTGCGGCTTACCGATTCGTACTGTGCCTTTGAGAAGAAATCTCCGCCGACCACACGGACGCCCTGCTGCTCCCGGGGGGCTTCCTCCACAGGAGCCTTCTCGCTTATGTAGGCCTTCAGGACTTCTTTCAAATCCTTGTCAGAGTAATCTTTACGTGCGGTGGAACGCATCAGGTCTGACACAATCCTGCGTGAACCTATGTACAGGGCGGCATCGGCATACTGTCCGCTTCCCCAGTCTCCCATCTTGGCCATACGGGCGCAAAGTTCCTTGCGGGCCGATCCGAACCAGGGGTACAGGCTTACCACTCCGGCGAGTTCGTCGAGGGTGAGGGTCTTTATGTCTATCACTGAGCCCATATGCCTACCAGTTAGCTACGGTTGCATTGAATATGTCTTCTATCAGCTTGTCAATGATTTCTTCGCACAGGGTGGCTTCGACTGCATCCAGCGCATTCGTGGAGTCATAGTCGGCATATGCGGAGAAATTCTTGCTGAAGTCGTCTTCGGGATAAAGCCTGTTCTGGAAATCAATCTTCACGCTGACTGTCAGACGGTTCTGGGCCGCGACTTCGTCTGCGGTGATGGCCGTTGCGCGCACGTCGTAGCCTATGACTGTGCCTGTGATCTCGAGGTCTCCGTCCAAATCTACCTGCTCGAGGCGGGTCATCTTGCGGAACCGCTCCTTGAGGGCTTCGGTCAGGTCATTGCTCAGCGACGGGTTGACCTTCAGGGCGGTGTACTCAAAGTAATTGATAGTGACCGTCTTGACGTCAGGCTGAATGGACGTTCCGGTGAAGGAATAGATTCCGCAGCCCTGGATGCAGAGGACCATCAGGACGGCAGCGAACATATGTCCGAGGAGCTTTTTCATTTCAGGTCTCCTTTAAGACGGCGGTAGAGGGTGCGTTCGGATATGCCAAGCTCGGCCGCGGCCTGTTTGCGGTTGCCTCCGTATTTCTCGAGCGCCTTGCGGATGCGGTCTTCTTCAGCGTCTTTCAGAGAGAGATTCTCCGGTTCGGAGGGAATCTGCTCGTCGGGTGCCTGGTGCTGCCATTCGGGCTCATCCTGTGGGATGCGGGCTGATGATGAGGGCATATGCGAAGGTGAAGCATCGGGATGTGTCAGCATAGGCGATCCGCTGCCGTAAACGACTGATTTCAAGGATTCTACATCCTGCTTGAGATTCAATATGGCTTTTACGAGCATCTCCCTGTCGGAGGAGGACATCTCGGATTCCTGGGCCTGCGGATTGAAAGACACGGGCAGGTTCGACTCTTCCGCGGGCATATATTTCAAAAGCGCGGCGGCATTGAGCTCGAAGTTCCTGGAGGAAGGATTGATGTTCTCCATTGTGGTGACGGCCTCGGTGAAGTTCTTGAGCTGTCGGATGTTGCCGGGCCACCTGTAAGACTGGAGGGCTTCGATGCCGTCATGGGTCAGGGATATGGTCCGCATTCCGTATTTCTCGGACATGTCGGAGCTGAACTTCCTGAAAAGCAGGTATATGTCGTTCTTGCGCTCCCTGAGCGAAGGCATGGTTATGTTGATTCCGCTGATTCGATAGTAGAGATCCTCGCGGAACTTGCCTTTGGCGATCTGCCACTGGAGGTTGTTGTTTGTGGCCACTATTACCCTGACGTCGGTCTTTTCGACTTTAGAGGAGCCGACCTTGAGGAATTCTCCGCTCTGGATGACCCTCAGGAGCTGTGCCTGGTACTCCAGAGGAAGTTCTCCGACCTCGTCGAGGAAGAGTGTGCCTCCGTTGGCTTCCTCGAAGTAGCCCTTGCGGTTTTCGACGGCTCCGGTAAATGAGCCCTTCACGTGTCCGAAAAGCTCGGAAGCGATTGTACCCTGGGGGATTGCGGCACAGTTGAGCGACAGGAACCTGGCGTTCTTGCGGCGGCTGTACTGGTGGATAATGCGGGGTATGTTGTCTTTGCCGACTCCGCTTTCTCCGGTCACCAGGACGGTGAGGTCGGTGGGCGCGACGGCTACTGCGGTTTCAAGCGCACGGTTCAGCGCGGCATCATTCCCTATGATGTCGTAGCGGTTCTTAAGAGTCTGTAGTCTGCTTTCTTCCAACTGAAATCCTCCTTAAAAAGAACGGGTAGCAAAGTTAACAAATTATGGTTATATTTGCGAATAATTCGCTTATGCAAACCATAAACCATATTATAAAAGCATCTTATGAATAAGTTTTTCAGAATCGTAGCCGGCACGGCTCTCTCTGTGGCCATTGTCGGTTGTTCTTCCGCCCAGAAGATGGCGGAATTGGCTGAAAGTGTGAAAGTGACATGTGATCCCGAAGTCCTCGAGGTCGTTGCCGAGCAGGTGGATGCCAACGTAACGGTAACTTATCCGGCGAAGTATTTCCACCCGAAGGCCATCCTGGAAGTGACTCCCGTCCTCGTGTATGACGGAGGTGAGGCTGTCATGAATCCCCTCAAGTTCCAGGGCGAGAAGGTGAAGGACAACTATCAGGTGGTTCCCTCCGCTGGCGCGACTATCACCAAGCCGGTTCACTTCGAGTACGCCGAAGGAATGGAGCAGGCCCATCTTGAGCTTCGCGGTGTTGCGAAGTACAAGAGCAAGAGTATCAAGCTCCCGACCAAGAAAGTCGCTGACGGATGCAACACAACCTACATGCTCATCAGGCGCGGTGACGCCAATGCTGTCGGTTCTGTAGCCTACAAGGCCGATGGATACCAGGAGGTCATCAAGCAGACCGCTGAAGGACAGATCCTCTACAAGATCAACAGCGCCGATGTCGCCAACAGCGAGCTCAAGAGCCAGTCCATCAAGGACTTCCAGGCTGCACTTGACGAAATAAAGAACAATGAGCGCAAAACCCTGACCGGAACCGAGGTCGTAGCATATGCTTCTCCTGACGGTGGTGAGGAACTCAACACCAAGCTCTCCAGCAACCGTTCGAAAACCGCTGACCAGGCATGGAACAAGATCATCAAGGGCAAAGATGTCACCGATCCTACAGTGTCTTCGGTAGGCCAGGACTGGGAAGGCTTCCAGGAGCTCGTCTCTAAGTCCAACATCGAGGACAAGGACCTGATCCTCAGGGTTCTGTCGATGTACAGCGACCCGGCTGTCCGCGAAAGCGAGATCAAGAATATGTCCGAGATCTACACTTCTCTCAAGAGCAGCGTGCTTCCTGAACTCCGCCGCGCAAGGTTCATCGCCAACGTAGAGTACAAGAATTACACTCCTGAAGAACTCAAGAAACTGGTCGAGGACAATGATGACGTTCTCGACGAGGAAGCTCTCCTGAGGGCTGCATCCCTCACCGACGACACCAAGCAGAAGGTTGAACTCTACAACAAGGCCGTCTCCAAATACAATTCTGACCGCGCTCAGTTCAATCTCGGTGTGACCTATCTGAATGAGGGTGACCTCAGGAAAGCCGAGACCGCTTTCAGCAAGGTGAAGGCAAATGACGCTGATGTCCAGAATGCCAAGGGTGTCATCGCTCTCCGCAAGGGTGACAACGCTACCGCTGCTTCCTACTTTGCAAAGGCCGGCGACCAGCAGGCAAAATACAACCAAGGTGTTCTTGACATCCTCGAAGGCAACTATGACAAGGCTGCACAGGAACTTGCAGGACAGGGTGGACCCAATGAGGCTCTCGCTTACATCCTCACCGACCAGCTCGACAAGGCATCGAAGGTTCTTGAGAAATGCAATTGCCCTCACGGAGCATATCAGAAGGCTATCATCGCAGCCCGCAGGGGTGATGTAAATGCCGCCTCAAGACTTCTTGGAGAAGCCTACAAGCTTCCGTATTACTCTGAAAGGGCCAGGACAGACATTGAATTCGCTGACGTAAACAAGTAGCATAGAGCGCATTCAGGTTTTTCCTGAGGCATAATCCGCGACCGCCAGACCGAAAATGGTCTGGCGGTTTTTTATGCGTTTGCGTTTTTTTTGTGATTTTTCTGAAAATTTTTTCTGATTTAGTTTAAACTTGTGTCTCGTTTTTTCGTCTAAAAATCCTCAGAAAGTGACCCTGAAAAAACGATGCTGCGCAATTGTAACAAGACAGTCACAGGCGGGAAAGAACGGAAAAGAGCACTAACCTTCTTACTATTAGCTTATTCCGCCCATCGCCATAATAATGTTCAGGCGGCATTAAGTCCAAATAATAGTCACATTTTAGTCACCGCCGCCCCGGGAACCGTCAAAGGTGTCCTGGAGCCTGGTTCTGCATATGGTTTTATGGGGTAGCGTTTTTCATAAGGACTAATGACAAATCCGGCTTCGCGACGCTGTTCGTGCGCGTGCAGTCCCTTAGGCAGAGGATCAACCACCGCCTGGCCACCCCGTTTGAAGTGGACATCCGGGAATGGAATGCAGCCCGAAAGAGTAAGATCGCATGGCAGAATTACTTACGCAACCATAGAGAGCTTACTGAGAAGCTGGAGCAGGTAAAGAAAGAACTCGAAGCCACCGAAGCCCGTCCTTATCCCGCCACTAAAGAAGAAGTCCGGAAGATAGTCCGTGACATTTATTATGCTGACCAGATCCGGCGGGAACGGATGAAAGAGGAGGCATATGCAGATGGGGCTGCGGAAAAGAACCGGATGACTCTCCGTAAATTCATCAACCAGTTCCGGCGGGACATCGCCTCGGGGGCGCGTCTCACAGACAAGAACACCGTATATGCCAAAGGGACTGTAAATGCCATCAACCAGGCCTGCGAACGTCTTAAAAAATATGAGAGGCATCTTCATCATATCCTGGATTTCAATGATATAGACCTGCGGTTCTATATGGACTATACGGCATATCTGAACCAGCTTGGCTACTCCATAAACACTACCGGAAAGTGCATAAAGGTCCTGAAGCAGATTATGGCTCTTTCAGAGTCTGAGGGCTATCATTCCAATGCCAAATACAAGGACAAGCGCTTCAAGGGGACGCGTATTGATGTTGATAGTATCTATCTGACTCGCAATGAGTTGGATAAGATATGCTCAGTGGATCTGAGCGGGCTGCCGGAGGATTTCGGGATTGCGCGCGACATATTCATGGTCGGTGTCTGGACGGCCCAGAGGATATCGGATTACAACAACATCCGCAAGGATGAGATTGAATCCGTTCCAATGCGTCTTGTCATCGAAGAACCGGATCCCCGGCATCCGGGAAAGACCCTTACAAAAGTAGTTGAGGAAGTGGTGAGAGTGATCAATATCACGCAGCAGAAAACCGGCACAAAAGTGTCCGTCCCCTGCTCGCCGGCCCTTCTTAAGATCCTCGAAAAATATGACTACGAAATCCCGCGTCTTCCGGACCATATCATAAACAGCAACATAAAGGAGATTGCCCGTCTCGCCGGGCTGACTGACCCCGTCCAGATAACAATCACTAAAGGAGGACGGAATGTCAAGGAGATGGTTCCCAAGTACAAACTCGTCCACTCACACACAGCGAGACGTACCGGTGCCACCCTTATGTACCTCAGCGGAATGGAAATCTACGACATAATGAAAATAACCGGACACACGACACCCGTCATGCTGAAAAAATATATCAAGGCTGACAGGCTGGAGGTCGTACATAAGATTATAACTAAGTACGACTATTTCAAATAGCGTCCCTACTTTTCTAGTCACATTTTAGTCACATTGCGAAAAATAGTTATATTTGTGTATTAAAATCGATTAATAGGGCTATTATTGTTTAAAAGAGCAATAATTATTCAAAATGAGGGACCGCATCTCATATGATTATTCTGGAGTCTTTTAACTGTTTATCGTGGGAGCGTCGTATTTCATAAGGACCCGGGAGAAGTCAGGGATGACGACTTTGTTCGTCCGTTTGCAATCGGTCAAGCAGAATATCAATATCCGCCTGGCTACTCCTTTCGAGGTGGAGATCCGGGAGTGGAACAGTTCTAAGAAGAGCAGGATTGCATGGCAGCATTATTTGCAGAATCATTATGACCTTGCGATCAAGCTTAACCGGATAAAGAAAGAGCTCGAAGCCACGGAATACAGGGACTATCCGGCGACCAAGGATGAAGTTCTCAAGATAGTCAATGACATATATTACGAGGAGCAGATCCAGAGCGCGAGAGAAAGAGCGGAAGATGCTGAGGCAGAGGCTATTGAGCGAGGCAGGATGACTCTTCGCAAATTCATCAACCAATTCCGGCGGGACATAGCTTCAGGGGCCCGCCTCACAGACAGGAGCACCGTATATGCAAAAGGGACGGTTAATGCGATAAACCAGGCCTGCGAGCGCCTGAAGAAGTTCGAGAAGTCTCAGCATATGATCCTGGATTTCAACGACATTGACCTTAAATTCTACAAGGACTATACAGCATATCTGAACCGCCAGGGCTATTCCATCAACACCACCGGAAAGTGCATCAAAGTCCTGAAGCAGATAATGGCGCTTTCCGAAGCCGAGGGATACCACAACAACTCCAAATACAAAGACAAGCGGTTCAAGGGGACACGCGTCGAGGTCGACAGCATATATCTTACCCGCGAGGAGCTCGACAGGATATGCGCGGTGGACCTCAGAGGCAAATCCGCCGACTTCGAGATCGCGCGCGACATATTCATGGTCGGAGTCTGGACTGCCCAGAGGATATCAGATTACAACAACATCCGCAAGGAAGAGATTGAAACATATGTAACGCAGGACAACCAGGAAATCAAGATCATAACAATCACACAGCATAAGACAGGGGCGAAGGTGGTGATACCATGTTCCCCGAATCTGCTTAAGATCCTGGAGAAATATGACTATGACATCCCGCGCCTTCCGGACCAGGTTATCAACAACAATATCAAGGAGATAGCACGCCTCGCCGGCCTGCGCGAGGAGGTCCCCGTCATTACTACCAAAGGCGGACGGCCTGTCCAGGAAATGATTTCTAAATACAGGCTCGTCCATTCGCACACCGCCAGACGCACCGGCGCCACCCTGATGTACCTCAGCGGAATGGACATATATGACATTATGAAGATAACCGGACACAGTACTCCCGCCATGTTGAAGAAATATATCAAGGCGGATGAGCTGGAAGTCGTGGACAAGATCATGACTAAGTACGATTATTTCAAATAGGGGATTTCTCCACAAATAATAGTCACATTTCAGGGCCCTTCAGGCCCTTTTTTTTGTTTTCGCACCGCTAAGTTAGTCACTTTATAGGCACAGCTTTGGGCGAAATGCGCCTTGTAAATGCTTGAAAGCCAATAATTGAGGGTGCCGCAGGCACCAATATTCACGGCTGAAGGCGGCAATCCGGCAGTAGCGGTGCGTCACTGATCTTAGCCAAAAACGAGAAAAAAG
>JAEEGL017113895.1_pt1 | contig 19087 bp, 20 predicted proteins | sample 9134231 | NCBI WGS metagenome assembly JAEEGL01 (sample SAMN16246548, study PRJNA631951) | gut metagenome | biome: gut microbiome; feature: rumen; material: fiber-attached | host: Bos | place: Iran: Karaj | collected 2018-10 | reverse complement strand
ATTGATCTGAACAGTTTTGTTCACAGCCAGTGGTATAAGCATACTAAGGCTGTATAAATATAGTTAAAAACAAAGATTTCCCAATTTCTTTACAAGCACTCAAAATCCTCCTTCACACTGCGGATGTATAGATCTTAGGACCAACATTCGGACACCTACAGACGTAAGAAATTGGACGAGAAGTAAAGTACATCAGACACATTACATCAAACATCTTACCGGGGAGGGGAGATGTTCACGTCTCTCATAAAAGAAAAAAGGTTCAATAATGTGACTCTCTCCTCCTTTCAAAATAAAAAAAGCAAACATAAACGAATAAGTTTTAGCATGAAAGGAATAGTATTAGCTGGTGGTTCAGGAACCCGCCTTTACCCTATCACCAAGGGTGTGAGCAAACAGTTGCTTCCGATTTATGACAAGCCAATGGTTTATTATCCTATTAGCGCATTGATGCTGGCCGGGATTAGGGATATTCTTATTATCTCTACACCCTATGACCTTCCTGGCTTTAAACGCCTTTTGGGAGATGGTTCCGATTATGGTGTACACTTTGAGTATGCAGAGCAACCTTCACCTGATGGTCTGGCACAAGCCTTCATCATTGGTGAGAAGTTCATTGGTAATGACAGTGCTTGCCTGGTGCTTGGTGATAATATCTTCTATGGTGCAGGCTTTACCAAGTTATTGCGAAATGCAGTTAACGATGCCGAGCAGAATGGTAAGGCAACTGTGTTTGGTTATTGGGTATCAGATCCCGAACGCTATGGTGTAGCCGAGTTTGACCGAGAGGGTAATTGCTTAAGTATTGAAGAGAAACCAGCAAATCCTAAGTCGAATTATGCAGTGGTAGGTCTTTACTTCTATCCTAACAAGGTGGTTGATGTTGCTAAGCACATTAAGCCCAGCGCAAGAGGTGAGTTGGAGATAACTACTGTGAACCAAGAATTTTTGAAGGATGGAGAGTTGAAGGTTCAGGTTTTTGGTCGAGGCTTTGCCTGGTTAGATACTGGTACTCATGATAGTCTCGCAGAGGCAAGTAATTTCGTGGAAGTAATTGAGAAGCGTCAGGGATTGAAGGTTGCCTGTTTGGAAGGAATAGCCTATCGCAATGGGTGGATTTCTGAAGAGAAGATGCGAGAGTTGGCAAAGCCCATGCTGAAGAACCAATATGGTCAATACCTTTTGAAGGTGATAGACGAGATGAAGGAGGAAATAAATTCAAACACGCTAAAACATGTTTGATGTTTTTAATTTAATGATTTAAGTTTAAGAAAAGAAGATGGAAGTAAAAAAGACAAATATTGAAGGGGTCCTGATTTTAGAGCCAAAGGTCTTCGGAGATAAGCGTGGCTATTTCTTTGAGAGTTTTTCGCAACGAGAGTTTGATGAGAAAGTAGCCCCAATTCTTGGCCATACCATTAACTTTATTCAGGATAATGAATCCATGTCAAGTTATGGTGTCATGCGTGGCCTTCACTTTCAAAGACCTCCATATACACAAAGCAAACTGGTGCGTTGTGTTAAAGGAACTGTTCTCGATGTTGCAGTTGATATTCGCAAAGGAAGCCCCACTTACGGCCAGCATGTTTCATGCCTGTTATGTGCTCATGATGAGGAGGGAGAGCGTTTTGCTAAGGAATTAGGTGCAGAAACAACATCTTCCATCAGCCCTCTTACATCATACATCGGTCTGCAATTCTTTGTGCCTCGTGGTTTCGCTCATGGCTTTGCGGTATTGAGTGAAACTGCAGTGTTCCAATATAAGTGTGATGAGTTCTACCACCCTGAAGCTGATGGAGGAATAAGTATCATAGATGGTAGCCTTGGTATTGATTGGAGAATCCCTACAGAGAAAGCCAATCTTTCGGAAAAGGACACTAGACATGTTCTGTTAAAGGATTTTGATTCTCCATTTTATATTAACATAGATTTATATTAGAATTATGATGAAGATTTTTCTTAGACCTGTTACAGAAAAGGACTGTGCCAATATAGTAAAGTGGCGTAACTCAGAGAAAGTAAAAAGTCACTGTCTGACTAAAACACCTATCACAGAGGAATCTAACTTAAAATTCTTCCGTGATAATATCGCTACAGGTAAGTATAAGCAATTTATTGTAGAAAGAATAGAGGAGGAAATAGGCCTTGCTTCTTACCCGATTGCTACAGTGTATCTTAAAGATTTGGATTGTGAAAATCATCGTTGCGAACTTTGTGTTTTCACCAGTGATGATGTGGAATGGAATGCTGAAGGTCAGAGTATAGCTATTAAGATGCTTCTTGAAAAGGCTTTTTCAGAGTTTGGGATGCATAAGGTATATTCTTATGTTTTCAACAAGTATAATGATGAGTTGGAACTGCTGAAGAGCACAGGTTTTTCGGTTGAATCTATATTAAAAGAAGAGGCTATTAATGAGAATGGAGATTACGAAGATATAGTGCGCTTATGTTGCTATAATTGTTAACATGAAAAAATAACTATTTGTATGTTTCACTATCATTACATTTTTTTTAATAGTTTTGACGGATCGCGTAGCAAAAGCTATCCCGACGGATATAATACAATATGCGTCCATGATTTAACCAAAATAGATGACGTAGAAGTTGTTGCTGCACCACTTTATTACGCTCCTAACTTCATCAGAAAACTATATGCTTTCCATAACAGTGATGCATTACAAAAGAAAGTGAACTTACCATTCAAACATCTTTGGTATCCTTACTATTTTAAGTCAAAAGAACGCGAAAGACCATTTTGTTTCATTTTCTTGCTTCATAGACTACCTATCGAATATTTAGAATGGCTGAAAAGAAAATATCCTAATTGTCGTATTGTACTTTTGCACCGTGATCTAAAACAAGTTTGTTCTATGACAAATCCATTGCTTCCTGATAATCCAATTTTGGACTTGGAAATGACTTACGATAAAGTTGAAGCAGAACAATATGGTTATCCGTGGTTTAGTGAGTATGAATCAAAAATAGATATTCCGATAAGTGATAAATACCCTGAATCTGATGTTTTTTTTGCCGGTCGTGCTAAAGACAGACTACCTAAACTCTTGGAAGCATACGAGATTTTTCATAAATCAGGATTGAAGGTTTTTTACTATTTGACAGGTGTAGATGTGAAAGATCGTGTAGAGCTGTCTGGCATAACGTATGCAGACACAAATATGAGCTATAAGCAGATGCTTGTGCATACGGTCAATACACGCTGCGTTTTTGAAATCAACTACGGAAATACCGAGGGTTATACATCACGGTTTCTGGAGTCTGTGATTTATGGAAAAAAGCTTATTACGAATAACCCTTCAGTAAAGAAAACCTCTTTCTTTGCCAGTGGTAATATTCATGTTATTGATAATATGAAGGATATTGATACGTCCTTCATAACAGAAGGAGACGGTTTCGTTGATTACAACTATAATGGCGAGTTCTCGCCTATACGTATGATTGAAGTGGTAGATAAAGAATTGGTAAAGAAATTTGGAGAACCTGTAAAGATATAAACGAATAATAATTATGAGGGTATTAATAGCAGGAGATTATGTTCCCCGTAATAGAGTAGCTCCGCTTGTTGAGGCAGGAAAGTTTGATAGTGTGTTTGGAGAAGTTCATGATTGGGTACAAACGGCGGATTATTCGATTCTTAATTTCGAGAGTCCTGTTGTAGATGAACAGGATAAAGCAATAGTGAAATGTGGTCCAAACTTAAGATGTACCGTGAGGGCTATTGATGCAATAGAATATGCTGGGTTTAAATGTGTGACCCTTGCTAATAATCATATTCGCGATTTTGGAGATAGTGCAGTATTGAGGACAATGCGTTTAATGAAGGAGCGTGGTATAGACTATGTAGGAGCAGGGAAAAACTTAAAAGAAGCCTCTTCAATTTTATATAAACATATAGGTGAGAAAACTTTGGCGATAATTAATTGTTGTGAGAATGAGTTTTCTATAGCCACTATCAAGAACGCAGGGGCTAATCCTTTAAATCCTGTTAAACAGTATTACACTATAAGAGAAGCACGCTCTAAGGCTGATTATGTGATTGTGATTATTCATGGTGGTCATGAGCTGTATCAATTACCAAGTCCTCGCATGCAAGATGTATACAGATTTTTTATTGATACAGGAGCAGATTTAGTTGTCAATCATCATCAGCATTGTTTCAGCGGATTCGAAATTTATAATGGGAAACCTATTGTATATGGTTTAGGAAATTTTTGCATGGACAAGATGCCGATTCGAATAGGACAGCATTGGAATTATGGGTATATGGTTCTTTGGGACACTTCTTGTAATAATCAGATAAGTGTGATACCATATGAACAATGTGGAGAGAAACCAATGGTGCATATACTCAATCAAGATGCTTTTGCAAGCGATTTTAATAAGCTTAATAGCATTATTTCTAATCGAGAAGATTTGGAAACTCAGACGGCAGATTACTATAATAATAGTATAGTGGCAATTAAAGGTGTATTAGAGCCGTTCCAAAACAAATATTTGAATTATTTGCAAAAAAAGCATATTATACCATCTTTTATCTCAAAACGATGGTTACTAAATATTCAGAATTATACTCTTTGTGAATCTCATAGAGATAAAATGGATTATTTTTTTAATAAGAACAATTCGATATTATAGAAAATGACACTTAAAACATTGACTAGTCCACGATTATTTGCAATTTCGTTATTGATGCATTGTAATCGTTTGTTTTCTGACTCATTGTATCTTAAATTACTATTTAGGTTGTTTATGGGTTATAAATTGAATTTATCTGACCCTAAGACTTTTCAAGAAAAATTACAATGGCTTAAGTTATATTATCGATGCCCAAACCATAAAAAGCTGGTAGATAAAGCAACAGTAAAAGAATATGTAAAAAAGGTTCTTGGCGAGCAATATGTTATACCTACTCTAGCAACATGGGAAAAGCCCGAAGATATAGAATGGGACAAATTGCCTAAACAATTTGTTTTAAAAACCACTCATGGTGGTGGTTCTCAGGGAGTAGTAATATGCAAAGATAAGGACACGTTTGATAGGCAAATGGCAATTAATAAGTTGAAATTGGGAATGAAACAGGATGTATGGAAATCATATAGAGAATGGCCATACAAAGATTTGCCCAAACGAATTATTGCTGAACAATATATTGAATGCAGTCCAGAGGTTGATAGTCTGCCTGATTATAAATGGTATTGTTTTAATGGAGAACCCACATATTGCCAAGTTATCCAAGACAGGGGCACTAATGAGACAATAGATTTCTATGATATAAATTGGCAACGTCAAGAGTTTACCGGATTGAACCCTTGGGTCCAACATGCTGCACATCCTGCTCCACGACCTGATGATTTAGAAACTCAGATCAAAATAGCAAGGGTACTGTCTAATCAATTACCTTTTGCGCGGATTGACTTATATGCAGTTAAAGGAAAAACATATTTCGGAGAAATAACTTTTTACCCGATGAGTGGTACGGGGTCTTTTAGACCCAATCGTTATGATAAAATTATTGGCGAAAAATTGATTCTCCCTGGGCGAAAGAATTGTTAAACGATAATATAACTACCATCTGAGGTTATAGTAGTTGTTTGTGTTTTTGGAACATAGTTATAATATGGATTCTCCGATATCGCGTAAGAAGGTAGTAAACTCCCTATGGTGGAAGATTCTTGAACGAGTTTTTTCACAAGGAATACACTTTGTTGTTCAGATTATTCTGGCTAGATTGTTGTTACCTGACGATTTCGGGAGTTTAGCGATTATTGTAGCAATCACTAACTATGCAGCACTTTTTGTACAATCTGGATTAGGGACAGCTCTTATTCAGAAAGAGAAACTTGAAAATGGAGATGTTGAGACTTTACTGACAGCGAGTTTGTCAATAGCTCTAGTTTTTTATGTATTGCTGTTTTTTTCCGCGACATGGATATCTTCTTTCTATAATACTCCAAACTTGATTTGGCCTTTAAGGATACAGGCTTTAGTCCTGTTTTTAAACGCAATCAACGCCATTCAAACAGCACTGCTATCTAGAAATATGAGTTTCAAGACTCTGTTCTTCCGCTCTGTCATTGCTATACCTATAGCGGGCACTGTTGGTATTATTATGGCTTACCAAGGTTTTGGCCTTTGGGCATTGGTTGCCCATAATTTAACCAATATGTTTGTGGTAGTTTTAGTGATGGCCATTGGGGTAAAGATGCCGCTACATTTGGGTTTTAATTGGAAGTCAGCAAAACAGCTTTATTCATTCAGCGGGAAAATACTTCTTGCAACATTAATATCTGGAGGAGGAGATACTATTCGAACGATGGTCATTGGAAAAAGGTATTCTCGTGCTGATTTGTCCTTTTATGATAAAGCGTATACATACTCCAATTATGTTACGCAGATCGTAGTAGGAACTCTTCAAAGCGTTATCCTCCCAGTTTTCTCTAGAAGTCAAAATGATGTCGAAACATTGAAAAACATGTCACGTAGAAGTATTCAAATTACAGCATTTATCATGGTACCAGTCTTATTCTGGGTTGCTGCTGCTTCACGACCACTTATTTTACTTCTACTAACAGAGAAGTGGGCACCTTGCATCCCCTTTTTTATGCTTTTTTGTTTTTTGCGTATTAATGGATGTATATCTAGCATAGACAAGCAAGTTTACTATGCTTTAGGGAGAAGTGACATAGGGATGTACTACGAATTATTCTTTCTGATAACTAACGTTGCCGTTCTTTTCTTTACAGTTAGAATAAGTGTAATGGCAATTGCCATGGGATATCTGATTTTAGAGTTCGTGGGATCTTTCATTCTTTTTTGTGTCAGTAGCAGAGTCTACAACTATCATTTAAGCGAAAGATGTAGAGATTTAATGAGACCCTTAATCAATTCAGCAATTATGTTCATTATATGCTGCGGTATAAATTATCTCCATTTTTCTTTTATCATAACACTGGTATTACAAATAATTATTGGGCTTGCAATATACTATATGATGGCTATAATTACCAAAGATACTAGTTTACCATACCTTAGAGATATTGTATTACAAACTTTGAAAAAATAACAATTTAAATCATTTATTTTATGATTAATGTTTATCAGCCCACATTAGGCAAAGAGGAGCTTTCTGCTCTTGAAAAAGTGTTTGAGTCCAACTGGCTTGGAAAAGGCAAACGTGTCGCAGAATTTGAAGAAAAGTATGCAGAACATATTAAATCTTCAAAAGACCTGGTACTTACTACAAATTGCTGTAGCGAGGGATTATTTTCTTCAATGCATCTTCTTGATATTAAACCCGGCGATGAGGTGATTTTACCAACAATCAGTTTTATCGGAGCAGGTAACGCAGTTTGTGCTTGTGGTGCCAAGATGGTTCTTTGTGACGTAGACCCTCACACATTAAATGCACGAGTGGAAGATATTGAAAAGGTTATAACACCAAAAACAAAAGCATTGCTGCTTTTGCATTATGGCGGTATTCCTTGCGAGATGGATGAGATTATGGCTCTTTGCAAGGAGCACAATATTAAAGTGATTGAGGATGCTGCTGCTGGGGTTTGCTCATTCTATAAGGGCAAGGCTGTTGGAACCTTTGGTGATATGGGTATGTGGTCGTTTGATGCCATGAAGATTTTGGTTTGCGGTGATGGAGCAATGCTTCATTTCAACACACCAGAACTTCGCAAGAAGGCTGACCGTTGGCTGTATTTTGGACTGGAAACCAAGAGTGGCTACGAGAACAGTGTAGCGCAAAAATGGTGGGAATTTGACATTTCAAGTTTTGGTCACCGTGCTATTATGAATGACATAACAGCAGCTATGGCTTTGGAACAATTGAAGAAACTGCCCATGTATATGGAAAAACGTGCTCATGTTCACAATTTCTATAATGAGAACCTGAAACAGTTCTCTTGGATTGAACTTCCTCCTACATTGCCCGATTATGTGGAGACATCATACTATTTCTATCATATTCAAGTGAAAAATGGGAAACGAGACCAGCTTGCTAAGTTCCTACGTGAGAATGGAATATACACCACTTATCGTTATTATCCACTTCACCGTGTTCCCGGTTATGGGGTAATAGGAAACTTCCCTAATGCGGACTATGCTGCAGATCATACTTTAAACCTTCCTATTCATCAAACAATTTCTGATGAAGAGCTCAATTATATCTATGAGAAGGTTAAAGAGTTTGAGGAAAAGTGTTGTTAGGTGACATAATAACATAACAACTGGCAGTACAGGTATTCAAAAATGAAGTGGTTCGATACCACCTGCCAGTTCCAATTATAAACAGATAATATATGTATAAAAAAACGGCATCTAATAGGCATCTTTTCTATATTTGCTCTACGTTTCTGATGTTCTTCTATATTTATCAATGCAACTTTGCATTTATAGGTATACCACATCAATTTCATAGTTCACGTATAGCATGTATAATCTTTATCATATGGGCTATGTTGAAAGGGAGCAACAAAAATGCCATATATGATAAGTGTGTTCTTTACAATCTAAAAAGAAATATTATATTTTTTGTTATACTACTTGCATACTCTTTTTTCCTAATTGCTCTTTATGGGATGGGAAAAGGGTTGAATATCACGACACAACTTATTAATATATTCCTATTTGGATTTATAGCTCTCTGGGCATGGAATCGAATTTTCACAAGTTTCGATGATATTATGAGAACCTTGCTCTATGTTGGAATCATACAGGCACTCTTTATTTGTCTATGTTTTGTTTTGCCTTCATTCTCTAGTTTTTTAGACATGACTTTGAATGCCTCTGAAGAAAGAAGATTCTACGAAATGCAGATGAGACGAGATTATTATGCGGGAGGAGTTGGCTGTATTGCTGCACCAGGTTTAATAAGATATAGTGTTTCTCTGGTTGCAGCCGTTTATTTTTATTGTAAAAGAAAGAATCCATTTAACCTGGCTATATATTTTTTCCTTGGCGTCGTAGGAACGATGATTGCTCGTACAGGTTTAATCATGTTCATTGTTTCTTTTGTGTTCTTGCTTATTATTGCGATAAAAAACAAAAGAATTATTAGTACGTCTTTCGTATTATTTTTTATCAGCGTTTTATTGATTAACGTTGTTGATACAAGTAAATTTGATTCATTTATTAATGAGAGGTATAAACGTTATAATAATCTTAATGAAGATAAGGGCGAGGAGTTTTTTACTGAGTATTTTTCCGGTGAAAACACAAAGATTCCACCATTAAATAAAGACACTTTTTGGGGTGGTGGCGTACTATCTGGAACATCTGGGAATGGATATACTGTTAATGTCGATGGTGGATTTCTTCGTCTATATGCTGCAATAGGGATATTAGGTGTTCTTTTATTTTATTTATTTAATATTAAATATATGTATAAAGCGACGTCAAACATTAAAGATAAATACGCAAAATGGACCTGCTTATTATTTTTGTTAATTCTATTGATTGGTGAAGCTAAAGAGAATGTATTAATTATGGGATGGTCTGTATCTCTATATTATGCCAGTTTATTATGTGCATACAAGAGTCAAGGAAATATAATAAAAATGAAGCTTAAAGCAGAGCATAAGTGATGAAGGTTTTATTGTTAATAGATAATCTGGGTGCTGGAGGAGCGCAACGTCAACTTGTCGGTCTTGCAGTCATGCTCAAGAAAAAGGGATTAGATGTAAGGGTATGTTGTTATCAAGATAATTCTTTTTATTCTAAGATCCTAATTGACAGTGACGTTCCTTATGAAATCATTCCTAACTCAAACAATCATAAAAAAAGAATATTCATTATAACCCGATATTTAAATAAAAATAATCCCAATTGGGTAATAGCATATCAAGAGACACCATCACTGGTTGCATGTATGGCTAAACTATTTGGTGGGAATTTTAGCCTTTTGGTGTCAGAAAGGAATACGACCCAAACTATTACGCTTATAGATAGAATACGTTTTTTCCTTTTTCGCTTTGCTGACGTTATAGTACCCAATAGTTATTCCCAGGGCAAATTTATTTCTAAAAACTACCCTAATCTTGAACATAAAGTCAAAATAATAACAAACTTCGTGGATTTAAACAGGTTTTCATTTAATCCCAAAAAGCGAAAGAAGACACCTTTGATTATTATTGTGGCATCCGTATGGCATCCAAAAAATGCGATTAATTTTATTCAAACCGTTTCCATTTTAAAACAGAGGAGATGTAATGCAAAGTTTGATTGGTATGGTTTAGTAGAATCCAAGTCAGAAGCGAACAAAACATATCATAAACAATGTTTTGATTTAGTCCGCAAGTTAAATGTAGGCGATATGCTTACTTTTTTCCCTAAATCAAAAACAATAGAAGAAAAGTATAAAGAAGCAGACTACTTCTGCTTACCCTCGTTTTACGAAGGTACTCCCAATGTGATTTGTGAAGCAATGGCAAGTGGTTGCCCTGTTATATGTAGTGATGTTTGCGACAACGGACATTATGTAAAAGAGGGGGTGAATGGGTTTCTGTTTAATCCACAATCACCTGATGACATGGCGGATAAGATAGAAAAAGCACTATCCATATCTGATGACATATTTGAAGATTATTGTATCAATAGTCGTGAACTCGCAGAAAAGATGTTGTCAGAGGAAAAATTCATTAATTCATATTTAGACATTATTATATGAAAGTACTCTTTTGTTCACCCTATAAAGTACGCCCGGAAGTAATAGGTGCAGGTATAAAAATCTGGGCTGACAATATATTGCAGTACTATAAAACTATAAAGTCAGACATAGAGATAGTACCCGCTTCTTTTGATCGCAGATATTACATTTCTGTGGATACAAACAAACTAAAAAGATTGTTACTCGGCTATAAAGAATATAAAGGTTTTATAGTCAACGCAATAAAGCTAATGGACACGAAACAGTGTGACGCAATGCATGTATGCTCAAGTGCATCTTTCAGTTTAATCAAAGATTATATTCTTGTTAAAGCTGCAAGAAAAAGAGGCGTCAAGTCGGCTGTACATTTTCATTTCGGGAGAATCCCGGAGTTGTCTATTAAGAATAATTGGGAGTGGAAATTATTAAAAAGGGTTATTAAACTTGCTGATTGCATTATTACGATGGATAATGCATCTTATACAACTTTATGTGATTTGGGATATAATAATATTAAATATTGTCCCAATCCTCTCTCTGATGCAATAATGAAACAGATTGATTCAGAGTTTGGAACAATAAAGAGAGAAAAAAACAAACTTTTGTTTGTTGGTCATGTCCTGCCGTCGAAAGGCGTGTTTGAATTAATCGATGCATGTAGCAGGTTTGATAACATGGAACTACACATTATTGGGAAAGCTCAAGAGCCTGTATATAGTCAACTATTGAAACAGTCTAAAAGGAAAGATAATGGATTATGGCTAAAAATGAGAGGAGAGATGCCTCATGAGGAAGTTCTTCGCGAAATGCAGTCGGCCACATTATTTACCTTTCCCAGTTATACAGAAGGCTTTCCTGGCGTAATTCTTGAGGCTATGGCATGCGGTTGTCCCATTGTTACAACAAAAGTAGGTGCAATACCAGAAATGTTGGATATAAATGGTAAAAAAAAGTATGGTATTTGTGTCAATCCGAGAAACGCAGATGAATTTGCGGATGGAATCAAAGTTATGCTTGATAACCCAACATTTGCTTTAGAATGTGCAAAAAATGCTAAGCAGAGAGTTTATGAACATTATGCAGTTCCTGTAGTGTGGGAACAACTATCTTCTATTTGGAAAACGATTTGATATGGAGTTAAAAAGAAATAGTTTTGTTAGAGGTTTGTTTTTCTGGTTAATTAGATATCGTCAATATTTTATTAGAAAAACAAGTTTTGCCAAGTGCTCGTCTCTTGTAACTATTACCCCTCCCTGTTATGTTTTAGGATATAAAAATATATCTATTGGTGAAAAGGTAAGTATAGGACCAGGTGCTTTTATTAGTACGCCAAATGCAAAATTAAAGATAGGAAATTATTGTGCAATAGCAGAGGGATTGACTATTCATACCGGTAATCATGTGCGAGTAACAGGTAAATATCTAACAGATATTAATGAATCAAACAAACCAATGGGGTATGATAAAGATGTTGAAATTGGAGATGAATGCTGGATAGGTTGCCATGTAACTATACTTTCGGGAGTAACCATAGGTAGGGGAGTTACATTAGCAGCTGGAGCAGTTGTTAACAAAAGTTTACCGCCGTATTCCATATGTGGGGGCGTTCCTGCAAAACCATTGAAATTTTATTGGTCGGTAGATCAAATTATGGAACACGAAGCGCAATTGTATCCCATTAATGAAAGGCATACTCGTTCAGAGTTGGAAAAAATTTTTGCAAAATCTTATTAAAATATGTTGAAAATATCAATAATTACTATTTGCTATAATAACGCAAATGACATTAGGGCAACAATTGAATCTGTTGTTAACCAGACCTATGGTGATATCGAGTATATTATCAAGGATGGAGGGTCAACGGATTGGAGTTTAGAAATAGTTAATAAGTATAGGAACAAGATTTCAAAAATCATTTCAGAACCTGATTTCGGATTATATGATGCCATTAATCAAGGAATCCATGCCGCTACAGGAGACGTGGTTGGAATGATTCATGCTGGCGATAGACTCAATAACCCAGAAGTGATAGGGAAAATAGCATCATTTTTCGAGAATAATGACGTTGATGTGATGTATGGTAATAGTGAGATTGTTGACGAGAATGGAGTTCTCAAGAGAGTCAATATAAGCCCAGAGTATAATCGGAAGAACCTTCGAAAGGGATGGGAACCATCGCATCAGAGTATATATGCAAAAAGATCTCTATTTGATAAATATGGGTATTATAAACAAGAAATTGGGCCAGATGCAGACTATGAGTGGATTATCCGCTATTTTTACAAATTTGGTAATGAGATAAAGGTAAAACGTTTGAATGAGTATATTATTACGTTTACTTTGGGTGGACAAAGTTCATCAAATTATAAAAAATTGATAGATAAAGAGCATCGTGAAATGCTCAAGAACTGCTGGCGCTCTAATGGGTTAAAGCCACCCTTTGCTATTGTTTACCGTAAATGGATGACAAAGATACCCATGTATGCACGTGCTTATTTCAGAAACCTTTTTAAAAAAGACAAATGAGCAAAACAATTTCTTTTGTAGGTGATGTCATGCTCGGACGAGTAGTCGGGACAAAATATAATAAGCAACCTTACAATGTTGTTTCAGATGAATTAGTTGCCAAAATCACCGACACTGATTATGTTATAGGTAACCTTGAGTCTCCTGTAGTCGATAAAGCAGAAAGTGAAGGTGATCATCTTCAGTTTGTCGGTAATCCTGCCGTTTTGTCCTCTTTGAAATGGATAAATATATTCTCGCTTTCCAATAACCACATTAATGATTGTGGAAGCCTTGGAATGAATGAAACAGTATCTATTTTGGATAATTATGGGTTCAAGCATAATGGCTTATTCTCCGATATATACGAACCTCTTATCATTGACGAACAAGAAAGAATTGCGCTTGTCACGGTTACCGACATGATGAATATCCCATTTGCAGATGATTGCCCATGGAAGATCTTACGTGTCGGTGATAATGAAGTCGATGAGGTTCTTTCTGAATGTCGTTCTAAAGGCTATTTTACAATTTTGTTTGCGCACATTGGTATTCTTTTTTCTCGTTATCCTAATCCTGTGACATACGATTATTTGCATAAGTGCGTGGATAATGGAGCCGATATGGTTGTGACGGTTCATTCCCATTGTTTGGGGTGTATGGAGACATATAAGGATGTCCATATATTCCACAGCCTGGGTGACTTTATTATGGATGGAAGTTCATTTAGGCGTAGGCGTTCCGGCATTTTGAAGGTGACAATAGACAATCATAAAGTTTCCAAATGGGAAATTATCCCAGCAGAAATTAATGTGGAATGTCAGACTACCGTGCCGTCAAAGTCAGTGCAAGATAAAATGCTAAAAGACTTTAAAGAGGTGACGGAGAAAGTTGAGAAGCACAAGGATTCATACAAGCGGTTTTTCAAGAATCAGTATAAGATCGAAATGTTTCATCATTCCATGAGTACCATTTCCTTTTTGACAAAGACACGTGGAATAAATGGAATGTTGTCCTTATTGTTCAAGAGACTACAAGATGTAAAAATGGTGACAGGTTGGCTCATGAAGGATAGGTCTAATGACCAAAGGGATGATGATGCAATCAGGGCTGACCGGAAAAAATTTAAGCAAGAAGAATTGTTTTAACAATGAGACAAGAAACGAGGTACAGTTACAAAAAACCGTCGAAATTACAGAGGTTGGGACAACTTGCCGCAACGTTTTTCTCTCTGACGAATTTGAAATGGATGATAAGTATGATGGCATACCATCTCATCCATAATGTGCGAGGGAGGAGAATAGCCCAAATAGGGAAAAGTAATATCCATCCGACAGCAATAATAAGAGAGGGAGAAAATGTAACAATTGGAAACAACTGTCTTATTAACCATAACTGTCTTATTCAAGCAGGGAAAAGTCCTGCCGGTTATATTAAGATAGGGAATTATGTACATACGGGGGTGAATGTCATGATGATGGCATTCAATCATGGCTTTTATACACGAGATATACCAACAAAAGAACAAGACTATTTAGAAGCCCCAATTATTATTAATGATGATGTCTGGATAGGGGCTGGTACGATAATTCTCTCTGGCGTTACAATTGGAAAAGGGGCAATTATTGCTGCGGGCGCGGTAGTTAATAAGGATGTCCCCGATTATGCAATAGTGGGCGGCGTCCCTGCTAAGGTTTTGAAATATAGAGAATAGAATGAATAAAGTCTTGATACTCGACTGCGGTGCTCCTCAGATCCTGGCAATGGCGGAGTGCTTGAGGAAAACGGGTTACCATGTAGATGCTCTGTCTTGCTCAGATGGCACATATGGATATCATTCAAAGCTTCTAGAGAATAAATATCTATGCCCAGATGAACATGATAAGAATTATCCATCATTCGTGATAGGTTTCTTAAAAGAGCATTCTTATGACCTAATCATTCCCACATCTGACGTAAATGCAGAGTTTTGTAGTTTCTATAAAGAGGAGATTACAAAATACACAAAGGTATTAATACCGGAGTGGACTATTTTTCAGAAGGCTTACGATAAAAATAACTTGATGAATCTCTGTCGTGAGAAGAGTTATCCTCATCCGTTTACTGTTGATTTGAAAGGATGGGATTGTTGCTCGGAAGATAGGATGACAGGGTTCCCATATCCAGGACTTTTGAAACCAAACCTTACAAGTGGAGGTAGGGGTATGACCTTGATTCATAGTTTTGATGAATTGAAAAAGGTATATCCATCCATTCATTCTGAATATGGAGATTGCCATTTACAACAGTTCATTAAAGCAGGTGGGAGACAGGTAAAGGTGCAAATTATGACTGACATAAACGGTAATCCTGCATATAGTTCGGTTATATGGAAACAGAGGTATTATCCAGTAAATGGCGGTAGCAGTTGCTGCAATGTGACTATTGACGAACCTGAAACAGCCGAAATTTGTGGCCAAGTGCTGAAGGATATAGGATGGATTGGTTTCGCAGACTTTGATCTGATAGAAAATTCTGATACCAAAGAACTGCTTATCATGGAAATCAATCCAAGAATTCCTGCATGCATCCGATCTGCTTTTAAATCCGGGTTGGATTTTGCTACCATGATTGCTGATGTAACCTTAGGTAAGCCATTAAGGGAGTATTCATATACTTCTGGCAAGCGGTTAAGGCATTTGGGGTTTGATGTGCTCTGGTTTTTAAGTTCTTCTGAACGTTTTAGGTCAAAGCCTTCGTGGTTTAAATTCTTTGGAAAGAATACATACTATCAAGATTGGGTAAAAGGAGATTTCGGGTCATTCTTCTGGGGCACCTGGAATAATTTTAAGAAACAGATGAACCCAGAGTTTAGAAAAGCCAAAAACGGTGTTAAAAATTGAAGTTTTTATGGAGAAATTATTATTTACCGGTGGTACAGGTTTTCTTGGAACTAATGTTAAACCTATACTTGATAAGACTTATGAGGTTACAACGATAGGAATAACCGACCATGATATGATTAAAGCAAATCTGGTGACTGAAGTTCCTGAATTGCCAGAAAAATATGATGTGGTGCTTCATGCTGCAGGTAAAGCACATGTATATCCAAAGACCGAAGCAGAGATAAAGGCTTTTTATGATGTGAACTATGAAGGTACGGTAAACCTTTGTAAGGCGCTGGAAAAGGTAGGCCTGCCAAAGTCATTTATTTTTATCAGCACACTTGATGTTTATGGTTTAGCAGTGGGTGAGGGTATTGACGAGACGTATCCTAAGAATCCTACCACTCATTATGCAATAAGCAAGCTTCGGGCAGAAGAGTTCTTGATTAAATGGGGAGAAGAGAAAGGCGTTATTCTTGGCATCCTACGTCCTTCTTTAATGGTTGGTCCTAATCCCCCTGGGAATCTAAAAGCGATGATTAATGGAATCAAAAAAGGATACTATGTCAATATTGCTGGTGGTCACACCCGCAAGAGTCTTATGATGATTCACGACATTGCTCATTTGGTACCTAAAATTGAGAATGTGGGTGGCATTTACAATGTGTGCGATAATAGTCATCCTTCATATAAGGAACTCGGCGAAAGCATAAGTAAACAACTTGGTAAGAAACACAAGCCGCTTTCTATCCCCTATTGGATGGCTTGGTGTCTGGCCAAGGTGGGGGATATGGCAGGAGTATTACCTATTGACAGTCATAGATTGGAACAATTGACAAAATCCAATACTTACTCTAACGAGAAGGCTAAGAAGGCTCTTAATTGGGAGCCGATGGATGTGATTAGTAATTTTAAAATTGAATAAATTAGACGGTGAAAATCTGTCAGTTAAGGTAGTAAAGAATGTATAAAGTAATTAAGAGGTGTTTTGACTTTATTTGTGCGCTAATAGCACTGATTATCCTGTCGCCAATATTTATTCTGACGGCAATCGGTATCCTGATTAGTGACTGGGGACCAATATTCTATAAGGCCAACCGTATAGGAGAGGGGAACAAACCGTTCAAGATGTATAAGTTCAGGTCAATGAAAGTGCTGAAAGCTTCAAAGAAGGGAGCTGAGGCCAGTCTGAGGCCTGATGAGGATAGGATTTTTCCATTTGGTCATTTTATCCGCAAAACAAAAATTGACGAATTGCCGCAGCTGATCAATATCTTAAACGGAACCATGTCTATCGTTGGCCCTCGCCCAGTGGCAGAGGATCAATTTGATATGTTCCGCTATGGTAAGTGGAATGAGGCTGCGAAGGTGCCTGTGGGATTGAGTGGTCCAGCTGCACTGTATGACTATATCTACGGTGACCAGTTCACGGATGAAGCAGAGTATATGGAGAAGGTGTATCCGACACGTCGTGAATTGGAATATACCTATGTGCAGAAGGCCGGTGTCTTCTATGACTTAAAGATGATAATCTATACTGTCATTTGTATCCTTTACGCTCTTGTCGGTAAAGAATGCACGTGGATTCTTAATGAACTAACGGAAGCAGCGAAACTTTCTTCTGAGGATTATTTAGAATGAAATTGAAGGAAGATTTTTTGTCCTTAATACGGTTGGGTATAGGTCACTATTCGGGATGGATAACAGATCAAATAGACTGGCATGCGATAAAAGCTCTTGCAGAAAATCAAGGGCTTTCAGCTGTTGTGCTGGATGGTATAGAACATCTCCCAGAGAATAGGCGTCCACCTCAGGTTATGCTCCTTGAATGGATAGGTGAGGTGCTGCAGGGATATGAATTCCGCTACGAACAGTATTGCAAAGCTATATCTGAACTGGCAGGGTTTTATAACAGTCATGGTTATAAAATGATGGTTCTGAAAGGCAATGCCTGCGCCATGAATTGGCCCAAACCGGAGCATAGGCCTTGCGGTGATATCGATATTTGGCTGTTTGGAAAACAAAAAGAGGCGGCTGAACTTTTAGCAAAAGAGAAAAATATTAAGATTGATTCTTCTCATCATCATCATACCGTATTCTCCTGGAGTGACTTTTCGGTGGAGAATCATTATGACTTTGTAAACGTGCATTCACGAAAATCCAACGCAAAAATCGAGAAGATTTTTAAGGAATTAGGGAAAGATGAAAGCAATTCAGTTACAATCTATAATGAGAAAGTATATATCCCTTCACCAGATCTTCATGCTCTCTTTCTGTTGAAACATGCTCTCGGAAATTTTGTATCGACAAGCATAACTTTACGACAGGTGTTGGATTGGGCTTTCTTTTTTAAAGCGCATGGAGACAAAGTAAATAAGGAGTGGCTAATAAACATATTAGAGAAGTATCAGATGAGAGAGTTCTTTAATATAATAAATGCTATTTGTGTTGAGAATTTGGGATTTAATAATAATTGTTTCCCATTTATTCAATTCAAACCTTTCCTCAAAGATAAAGTATTGGACGATATTTTGAATCCCCAATATGATGCCGTCGAACAGAAACAATTTTTACCAAGACTGTATTTAAAATATCGACGGTGGAAAGGGAATGCATGGAAACGTGAAATGTGTATTGAAGAGAGTAATTGGATTGTTTTTTGGAACGGAGTGTGGAGTCATTTATTAAAACCGGCTTCAATTTAGAATTTGATAGTTATCGAAATTGATTTGACATGAACTGTATAAGGGAACAGTTGCATTTGTATATTATCAATCTTTATAATAATATACCCTTTTGCGTATATATAGGATTATTTTTAATATTATGTATAGATTCAATGCTTGGCCTAATTATTTTAGGGGGTAAAAAAACTCTGAGACTTGTAGGATTATTACTTCTCTTAGAATAACGTGAGTTCGACGAATTTAGAATAATGCTAATTGTTTATCCCAAGTCCTTTCACATGAGATGCACGGCTTCTTTGGGAAAAAGCAGTATGCAGCCAAGGCACCAAGCAGGTTAACCATGAAATTGTCAAACGATCTGT
>JAEEGL016704430.1_pt1 | contig 19087 bp, 15 predicted proteins | sample 9134231 | NCBI WGS metagenome assembly JAEEGL01 (sample SAMN16246548, study PRJNA631951) | gut metagenome | biome: gut microbiome; feature: rumen; material: fiber-attached | host: Bos | place: Iran: Karaj | collected 2018-10 | reverse complement strand
TTCTTCGTAGTCTTTATCAGTTAATTTTTTATTTTCTATTAAGTGGCCCATTACCATAGAATAGATATAATCATGGAATAATTGTAATGTACTTTCATGAATAGAATCGTTATCTAATATTTCATTTCTCTTTGTATATATTATTTCTCTTTGATTATTCATTACGTCATCATAATTTAATAATTGTTTTCTTATATCAAAGTTATTTCCTTCAACTTTCTTTTGAGAAGATTCTACTGTTTTGGCAAACATTTTATTTCTTATACACTCATCACCAGAAAATCCTAATGACGCTAACATACCACGATATCTATCTGAACCAAATCTTACCAACAATTCATCTTCAAAAGATACATAGAATTGTGAGAAACCTGGATCTCCTTGTCTTCCAGCACGCCCACGTAACTGATTATCTATACGCCTTGATTCGTGTCTTTCTGTTCCTATTACACATAGTCCACCTAGTTCTTTTACACCAGGGCCTAATTTAATATCTGTACCACGTCCAGCCATATTAGTAGCTATAGTAACCGCTTTCATTTCACCAGCATGAGCTATTATTTCTGCCTCACGAGCATGATTCTTAGCATTTAATACTTCATGTGGTATATGTTCTTTATGTAACATTTTTGATATTAATTCACTAGTTTCAATAGCTATAGTACCTACTAGTACTGGCTGTCCTTTTGTGTATCTTTCTTTTATTTCATTAACTATAGCTTTATATTTACCAGCCTTACCTGGATATAATAAGTCTGTAGCATCTATCCTTATTACTGGTTTATTAGTAGGTATACATATAACATACATATTATAGATATTTCTAAATTCTTCTTCTTCAGTTTTAGCAGTACCTGTCATACCAGATAATTTATTATACATTCTGAATAGATTTTGAAATGTAATAGTAGCCAAAGTTTTAGTTTCTTGATTGATTTTAACTCCTTCCTTAGCTTCAATAGCTTGATGAAGTCCTTCAGAGAAGTTTCTCCCTTTCATAAGTCTTCCTGTAAACTGATCAACTATTATTACTTCTCCTTCTTGTACAACATAATCTACATCTTTAAACATAAAATAATTAGCTCTTAATGCTTGATTTATATGATGAACTAAAGCAGTATTAGATATATCATATAAATTAGATACATTAAAACTTTTCTCTGCTTTATGTGATCCTTCGTCTGTTAAGTTAATACTTTTAGTTTTTTCATCTTTAATATAATCAACATTCTCTTTTAATGTTTTAACAAATAAATCTGCTGATGTATATAGATTAGCTGATTGCATCATACCACCAGAAATAATTAATGGTGTTCTAGCTTCATCTATTAAAATACTATCAACCTCATCGATAATACAATAATTAAGTGGTCTTTGTACTCTATTTTCTTTTGTAACAACCATATTATCTCTTAAGTAATCAAATCCCAATTCATTATTTGTAGTATATAAAATATCCTTATTATATTCTTCTCTTTTCTCGTTGGGACTCTTTTCTCTTAAATTAACCCCCACAGTAATACCTAAAAATTCAAATACTGGTCCCATCCATTCAGCATTTCTTTGAGTTAAGTATTCATTTACTGTAACTACATGAACACCTTTTCCTGTTAAAGCATTAACATAAGCAGGAAATATTGTAGTCAATGTTTTACCTTCACCAGTTTTCATTTCTGCAATATTACCATAATGAATTGCTAATCCTCCAAGTAATTGGCAAAAATAAGCTTTTTCATGAATAATTCTAAATGCTGCTTCCCTTATTACAGCAAAAGCCTCTACAAGCACATCTTCAATAGTTTCTCCCTCTTGTAATCTTTTTTTTAATTCCTCTGTCTTAGATGCTAATTTTTTATCAGATAACTTAGTCATTTCAGGATCTAAGGCATCTATTTTCTCTGCAATAGCATTAAATTTTTTTAATTCTTTATATTCATTATCAAATATTGGCTTTAATATTTTAAGCATTTTATCACATCCTATATAGTATTTTATCAAATATTATTAAAAAATTCTAGTTTATCTTTTCTTTTTTTTAGTCTTAACAGCATTTATCTCCTCTTTAAAATATAAAACTTCAGCATTCTCATCAACAATCTCTAATTCCTTATAATCATAATTACCATTTAAATGAATACCTTTTTTAGTAACAAACATATATAATTCATCACCATCTGCTAATAAATTATATTTAATAGATATAACTTGATTATGTATAAAATCCAATAATCTTTTAGGTTTATTTTCATAAAATTTTACCATATTCATACTATTAATAATTACTTTTTGATACTCTAATTTCATTAATAGAATCTCTAAATTGTCTTTATCCATTAAATACTTAGTTTTTATATTCATATTATTACTTCCTTGATTAGTTATTATACTATTAATTAGTATATTTTAATAGTATATTTTTACTTTTTCTACTAATAATAATACTGGGTGATAAAGTATGGCTAAAAATAATAAGTCAAAAAATTCTAATTCATCTAATAATACTATGAATAAGAACCATAGCAATAGTAATAATTGCAAAGGTAACAACAATAGTATGAATAATAGTATGAATAAGAATAACCTTGAATAAAATGACCTTTAAGGTCATTTTTTCATTAAATTATTTTAAAAATTAAAATACTTATCACTACACAAATAAAATCACATAATAGTCCTAATATTAAAGAATATCTAATCTTTTTAATACCTATTAATGCATAATAAGTACTTAAAATATAAATAGTAGTATCTGTACTAGATTGTATTACTGATGATATTTTACCTATCAAAGAATCTGGACCATATGTTTTTAAAATATCATTTAATACAAGTAAAGAACTAGAACCAGAAAATGATCTTAATAAAGCTATTGGTAATATTTCTTTAGGAAATAAAGAAATATTAATATTAGATATTAAAGCATTTAATATATTACTTTTTAAGAATACAGATATAGATAATGACATAGCAAATATAGTAGGAAATAATTTAAATGATATATCTATTCCTTCTTTTACACCAGATATAAAACTAGAATATACATCTACCCTTTTATATAAAGCATAAATTATTATTATCAAAGTAAATATAGGAATAATTAGATTAGATAGATAAATCATATCTTCTCCTTGTAAATAGATACAGTATTCTATCCAATACAAGTCCTATTAAACAGGATAATGAAGAAGTAATTATAACATACGGAACTATTTCCATAGGACTAACTGAATTATATAGTATTCTTAAAGAAATTACTGTTGTAGGTATTAAAGTAACTGATGATGTATTAATAATTAAAAATGTTATCATACTTCTTGAAGCAGTATCTTTTCTCTTATTAATTTTAGATAATTCTTTCATAGCCTTTAGCCCAAATGGAGTAGCAGCATTACCAAGTCCTAAGATATTCATAATAATATTAATAGCTATATAAGATAACGCCTCATAATCATCTTTTAATTCAGGAAATATATACTTCAAAAATTTTGATAGAAACTTAGCCATCTTATTTAATAATCCACTATCTTCTGCTACTCTCATAATACCTAACCATAAACAAGTAACAGGTACTATAGATAGTATTAAATCAATTGAATCATGACTAGAAGATAACATAATATTACTAATATTAGTTTTTGTTATAAAACTATAAATTATTCCTATAATAAAAAGAATACTCCATAAATATGTTATCAACTAAACCATTCCTTTATTTTTTGAAATATATTCTTACTATTTTTTCTATTCTTATCACTCTTATTAACATATATAGGAACAGAATATATTTTTTTATCATATAATAGTATTTCATTATTACCTACTATATCACCATTTTTATATCTATCCTTATCTTCCAAATTAATATTTAATTTTAAATTTTTAGATTCTTCCTTAGTCAAAGGAATATATATATTATCTTTGATATATAAATTATCATATCTATCTTCTTTTACTTGATAAATATTCTTATCTAAAACTAAATAGTTTTTGTATTTTTTAAAGACATCTTCATATAAAGATTTATGAGTATTCCAATCATCAGAATCTCTAATAGTAACTACAATAAAGTTCATTCCATTCTTACTACCAGTAGATACTAGCGTCCTTTTGGCAAGTTCAGTATATCCTGTTTTACCACCGGTAATATAATCATAATTTAAAAGTTTATTTTTATTCTTCCACACATAAGTTTTTAAATTAGTCTTAACTGTATAACTTTTAGTTTTAACAATACTCCTATAAATTCCATTTTGCATAGCATATCTAGTAAGTAATGCCATATCATATGCAGTAGAATAATTGCCATTTTTATTATTATCGAGTCCACTAGGATTAACAAAAATAGTGTTTTTCATACCAATTTCTTTAGCCTTACTATTCATTAATTTTACAAAATCCATAACATTACCAGAAACATATTTAGCAATCATCAAAGCAGCATCATTACCACTTCGTAACATAAGACCATATAGTAAATCCCTTAAAGAAATTTCTTCCCCAACAGATATATATATACCTGACCCATATGATGAAGAAATAGTATCATCTACAATTACAATATCATCAATTTTACCGGATTCAATTGCCAATATACAAGACATAATTTTAGTGATTGAAGCAATCAACTTAGGATTATGAATATTCTTTCCTTCAAGTACTCTACCCGTCACCTCATCCATTAATATATACTCATATGCACTACTTCTTGATGCATCTACTCTAGATATAAATAAAATAAAGCATAATAAAAACAACAATAATTTCTTCATATAGTTTCACCTATGTAAATTATATGAATTATTGTTGTTAACTATGAATTTTTTACATATTTTATTATTAAAGGAACTATTTCTAGTTCCTTAATTATTTATTCATCAATAAATTCTTCAATAATCTCTTTTTTTCTAGTTCTACTTTTTTTGTGTTCAACTACTTTATCAGAATCATTCATCATTTTTCCTAGATTACCCATTAACATTGCAGTAGCTGCTTCTTGATTATTGCCATTACCTAAACTGGCAATGACATTAGCATTAGATCCAGAAATTAATAATGTTTTAACAATCTCTAAAATCATCTTTTCTTCATATCCATTTTGTTTTAATAAAGAAATCGCTTCTTTCAATATAACAGCTTGACGATATGCCTCCGCATCAGCATCAATCTTTTTAGTCTCTGAATTAATTTTAGCTTGTTCTTTTAAGCTATTAGCTTCAGCAATTGCACGCTTATTTTCTAATTCCTGTGTCTTAGCTTTTTCATAGTCATCTACTAATTCTCTAGGAAGTTCTATGTTTTTAAAGAATAAATGACTAATATGAAGCCCCGTCCTTGATTCAAAATTATTAAACAAACCTGCTGAGTCTTTTTCTTGTATTGAATAGTTAGTTCCAATTAATTCACTAGAATTTTTACTAACAATAAAACTACGAATAACATCTTTTACTAAAACACCTAATTCCTGAATTGGATTACTATTTTCAAATTCAAATTTAATTGGATCAGAAATTCTAACAGTTAATGCTGGATCTATTTCAACATAAATACCATCTTTAGTTAAATATTTCTCTTTAGGATAATCAATTACTGTCTTAGTAACATTAACTAACTTACTACGATACCATGGTAAAACAAATCTAAAACCTTTATCTTTAACAGTTACCCTACCATTAAACATATTTTGGCAAATTAACTTTGCATTTTTTGGTACTGTTCTGAATAATCTTACATTATATTTTTCATATAATTCTGAATTGGTATCTGGTATAAAACTATTTCTTTCCATAACATTTCCCCCTCTAACTTAAGAATTTGCCCTTAAGTGCCTCAATTATAGCATAAAGGCAAACATTTGTCAACTTTTAGCAAAAGAAACCATTAATAAAGCATTTAAATATAAGCATTCATTGATGAAATACTCACTAATGCCTATACATTAATTATAGTATAAATAAAAGGAACTATTTTTAGTTCCTTAATGGTACTTAATATCATATATTTATGCTTAATCATATATAACATTAAGAATGTATGTTCTAAATAATATCTAGTTTACTTTTTAGTCTCCACTCAAAAAGACCTTTTGTCTAAATATTTAACATTATAATTTTATTTTATATTTATTGTTGGATTTCTACAAAATAAAACTATTTGTCATTAAATTTTACCATGATCCTGACCAGGTAGCGACTGCAGCATTCATAGAATCATAATAACTCATTATACTACCCTCTAAATACAATCCATCATATCCTAGACTATATTTTTTTGATTGAGCACTTGTTACAGTAGATGTAGCGTGAGCATAGTCTCCAGCCATTCTTAAACTTGTAATAGTGTTAGATGTATTCTTCTTAACCGAATAGTACATTGTCGAATATAAAGATATAATATATCCTGATGGTAATTGGAATGATGCACCAGCACCTGAAGATGTAACCTTATAGTTGTAACCACTATTTATAGTAGTACAATTAGTCGAACTAGTACAATATGTAGTTTCCAAACTTGGTGCTCCAGATGACACATAAATATTATTATCCCCAAATCCTGCGCCAATAATATCATAGCTTCTTGTCGATGGAATGCTTAACCAATGCAATGACACACGAAATCTTTTAGCATTTGATGCTAAATATGTAATAGTAGATGTTAAATCCTTATACCCAGTTATAACTTCACCATCACCGCGACAATTTAAATCAGCATGGTCAAATTCATATTTAGTTATTTCTTGATTACTTATTACACTACCATCAATTCTACTATATTCTGTTTTATAATAACGATGTGCTTCCGCTTCCACAAAAGCATCGTCGTAATCTTTATTAGCATTAAAAGTTTCTAAATTCATATTTAGAATTTCAAAATCTTTAAAACCAACTTTTAGAAGATTATTATATTCTCTCTCAGTCATAGATATACCATTACTATTAGTATAGTATATATTTTCTGAATTTCCATCTGCGCTAACATTAATTGGTAACATAATACAAACAGCTATTAATAATATGAACCACTTTTTCATACTTCCCTCCTTTCTAGGGAAATAATATATTTTTAGTAATCTATTTCCAACATAAAAAAAGGCGATTTCTGTCGCCCTAAGGTAGAATTTTGTCTATTTGTCATCTATTCTTAGATTAATTATATACTCATAAAGTTCATTACCAATATTACTTTCAATTAATATTGATATATTATTAATCCCATTTTTCATATCACTATATGTCATAATTCCTTCATCATAATGATTAATCAACAATATTTTTTTAGTATATAAATATTCATTCAACGTAACCTTATTATATTCGCTATACTCTTCACCATTCATATATAATACTGTACCATTAAACGATAAAGAATACTTGATACTATTAATATATTGATTATTGCATTCTTCTAATTCGCAATATATTCTATCAACACTTATTTTATACTCTTTTTTATCATATTCAATAGTTCCATCGACGCTAAAATTTTCTTTATCAGTCGTTAACCAATATTTATACGTCTCGTTTTTAAAATATAATATTGACAATATAATAAAACCAAAAATTAATATTAAAAACACAAACAATAATATTAATGATTTTTTCTGTTTTTTCTTTTCTATATACTCTCTATTAGTACTATTCTTATCAAATTCTCCTTTTAATAATTCATCAGATGTTATATCTAAAACATTGCTCACTTCATTAATAATAGAAACGTCTGGCATATTAATGCCACGCTCCCACTTAGAAACTGATTTACCACCAACACCAACTAAATCGCCTAATTGTTGCTGCGTTAAACCTTTTGCTTTTCTTAATTTTTTGATAAATTTACCTATTTTTTCATTATCCATTTATTTTACTACCTTCCTTAAAACAACCATATTATAGCATTATCAAAATTATTTTACAATAATTCAATAACTGACATAATTACAAAAAAAGAATAAGGTTATCCTTATTCATCATCGTCATCAGCAAAAAAGTCATCAAAAAAACTATTTTCTTGCTCTTTATTACTAATTGATATATCGTTAAGATTAATTTTATCTGAAGAATCACTACTCTTATTAGTATTTAAATCAGCATCAATAATAACTGGTTCCTCATCAACAGAAGTATTTTCTTTCTCTGCTAATTCTTGAGCTTCTTCTTTTTCCAACTCAGCAATTTTAGCATCAATCCTCTTAACCAAATCATCAACATTAAAAGTAGATTCACTATTAGATTCTGGAATTCTATTATCCATCATAAATGGATTAGACATACCACCACCAAAAGGAGACGAATATCCACCAAATGGATTAGAATCCATACCACCATCAAATGCCTGATGCATTTTCTCGGCATTTTTTTGTTTAACAAATTCTCTAATATCGAATAACTTTACTTCCCTTTTCTCATGTGTAGGATAAGAAGCTATATCATACTTTTTACCCCAATTAACTTCAAAATCAGTTTTAAACCTAGTTTTAAAAGGCATCATTCTTCTTCTTAATACAATTATTTCAAATTTATTTAATCTCTGTAAATCACTAACAGTTACTAATGGTGTTGAAGCTGTTTTATCCTTTTCTTTTGATTTTACTTCCCCACACATTTTACTTATTTCTTCCAAAGCTGCCAACTCACTACTTATTAAATAAATAGTATTACAGTTACCCTTAATTGTCTCAGCATTTTCTTTACCATAAACTTGTGTTAATTGTGCATAATTCTGAATTATGAAATTAAATCTAATATGTCTACTTCTAGCAGCTGTTACCATAGTAGTAACATCTTTTAGTGGTGGCATATTAGCAAACTCATCCAACATAAAATTAGTTCTATAAGGTAAATGTCCACCACATTCTTGTGCAACATCTATTAATGTCTCATATACTTGTTTAATAAATATTGTAGCCAAAGGATGCAATGTTTTCTTTTCATCTTGAACTATCATAAATACTGCTGTTTTTTGTTTACCGATTTCTTTCATATCGAAATCACTATAACTTAACATTTCTGATAAATTCTCACGTGATGAAAACAATTTAACTTTTTGTTTAAAAGTAGCAATAACACCTTGTTTAGTATCCTCTGCTGTATATACAACACCAGAAGCATTAATATAAGCAGGTTTAGAAGGATCCTTACCATTAAAATATTCTTTTATATAATTATTATTAGGTCCTTTATATCTTTCTTCACCCAAACTAGACATTAAATTTAAACTATTTAAATTAACTTGTTCTTCTGTTCCATCCTCAAATAAGCCCAGAGCTAATCCTGTAAAATAATCAGCAGCCGATTTTTCCCAGAATGGATCAGCATTACCACCTGCTTTTTCCTCATATAATATATTTAAAGCCAAGTCATCTAATAATTCTATAGCCTTATCAACATTTCCTTCTTTATATAATTTATAAGGTAATGCCATAGGATTCCACGAATTACCTCTTTGTGGATCACGGAAGTTCAATAAAATTATATTATATCCCTTCTCTTTTAACATATTAGCAGTTGCTTCATATAATTCACCTTTAGGGTCTGTTACAATAATAGACTCAGAAGCTTTAGCTAATAATTTAATAGTAGGTTTAGCTACAATAACGGTTTTACCAGAACCAGTAGCACCAACAATCAAATAGTGATCTTCACCTGTATCAACCCACATATGTTTACCATCACTAATCATTGGAACACCAGCTGCTGGTAATGAATCTGCGCTAACATCTACTTTAGTTAATACACTTTTATATTCACTAGCCGTTGCCCAACGTGAATAATTTTTATCTTTCTTTTTAGTAGATATACCAAAGCCAGATTCTCTTTGAATTTTAGAAGAACTTAAAGCAACCACTGTACCTATTATTAAAGCAATAGCAATTACAAATGTAGTTAAAATATATCTAGGATAAAATGCTAACAATGGAAAAATACCATAAAACTCCCCCTTATTATATATATTTACCACATTTGCTACAAACAATGCTGAAATATATAAAACGCCTAAGCTAACTAATCCTAATAATATCCAATCACGCTTATCTGCTCTAAATTTCATAATATCACCTCTATTGTAATTAATCTCTATTATTATCTTTATTAATTTTAATATATATTAATAATCCTACTAAACCTACTATTAAAAATATAGCACTAAATATTAACCAAGTTTTATCAATATATAAACTAGACATTATATCATCTACAATATTATCATTATCCATACTATTAGAACTTGCAATAGAATTAGAACTACTACTTGGATTAACGCTCATATCAATACCTAAATTAATCGATTTATTATTATAGTTACTTCTATTAATATTCCAAATATACACATTATTCACAACATTATCTGCATTATCATATATGACATTATAATCATTAACAACAATATTAATACTCATATCATTAAGAGTTAAGTACTCATCAAAACAAATAACTCCTGTACTAGTTGTAATAATTAATCTACCATCTTGATATATTGCTTTAGCAGAATCAAAACATTTAAGAAATGATGTGATTTTTTTATTAATAATGCTTTGATGACTATAATTAAGTTCTAAACTACTATCATTTCTTAACAAATTATAATGTTCCAAAGTATTATCCACTGTATCACTATCAGATGATGATATAGTTTCATACTTATTATAATCAATAGGGACAAACCAATCACCATTAAGAATCATATCAGCATCATCTTCTTGAGAAGGAGTAATAATGACTTTTTCTTGAAAATCATTATCACTTATAGTAAGGTTGTAGTTGGCACTACATCCTACAAGCAAAAATGAAAAAATCAATATTAATATTTTTTTCATATTACCTCCTATTGTACCTATAAAAATTGTCCATATGAAGTATATAATAATCTGAACCAGTATGCATTTTTCTTGTAGTAATAGCTACTCCATTACCACTTGATTCAGCTATATAATATATACCATGACTAGAATCAACTGAAAGAATTAACTGAACATGATTACTAGGTGCATTAATTAAGTCACCTGGTCGACCAACACAATTTGAATTAACTATTCGACAGCCGTATTGAATATAGTTCTGATGGAGATAATATGTACCTGTTCCAGGATCCTTAAATCCACCATTGTATATTGCCCATTGAACAAAACCACTGCAATCAAAACTAACATAATAGTATAAGTGTCCGCTTCTACTTTGATGTGGTGGTTCCCTATATTGACCAAAATTTGATGGTAATCCTTCTCCAAGATGCTTTCCTCCCCAATAATAAGGAAATTTCATCTTATTATAACTATATAAATATTTGATAGCAGCAACTGCTGCTTTAACAACACCAGTACTCGTTCCCCTATAAGGTGCTACTTGAGCTTTAATAAACTCATTATAATTTGCTAAAGATGAACCATTACTTCTTAAAAAGTCATCTATTTTTGTACCTTTCAAATAATTACCTTTCGTAGTATCACTAATACTCATATCAACATGATGATTAGGATCCACAGGGACAACAGGATCATCACTTGGATTATCATCTGGTATATAATAATTAACACCATAAATTTTATATTTACCTTGATATATTTCATCTATTATTTCTTTGTAGTCTTTAGAATTGCTTACTAAATTCTTAATGGAATTCATATCAACATCATATATATTAATACCAGGTATTTGGCCTGAATCAGTAATCAAAAACTGCTCATTAGTTTCATCCACAATATCATTTAATTGATTACCATTATATTCACTATAATGTAATACTTCCGATGAAATAGTACTATCACTATTTGCTAAAATTTGTGTTCTAGTTAAAACAGCATAAGTGTTATACAATTCCTTACCAGACATATCTCCCAAAAGATTATATAAAACCCCAGCAATAAACTTATTCATAGAATATGTTTCAACAGTTCCATCTTCTTTTAAATAAGATACATTATCCTCAATATATATATTCCCATGATCATCAACATTATAATAACCTGAATTATGTAAACTACTGCCAGAGTGACTAATACTACCACTATTTCTGTATCCTTCGCCACCAAATATAATGAATCCTATAATGAATACCGGTGCTAATAAAAGTGCAACATATAATACAAAAGGAAATAGTTTTCTTATAGGCATTTTAATTTTTACATCAGCTTTATTATCTAAAGTACTATTAGTATCCGGTGAATCAGTTGAATTTTCTTTCCCAGTATTATTTGAATCAATAGTACTTCCAAGCTTATTCGTATTACCTTGAATTTTTTTACCTAAAAGTCCAGAAAATCTATTAGCTCGAGTTGTCATTTTTCCAAGCTTTTCAGAAGCCTTTCCATTACTATATTTATCAGCAATTTGAATGCCTTTTCCTATAGCACCAGTAACACCACCAGTCTTACTAAGATAACCTGCAGCAGTCCTTACAGTTTGCGCGTTATTTCTATTATTTTCTTCTTTCTGAATTTGTTTTTTATTTTTTGCATTTTCTTGCATTATATTTTCTGTTTCATGTGTATTTACTTTATCATCCATGAAATCACCTCAGTCTATTATAATCCTCCACCACTTCCGAAGGAATCTAATTCTGCCTCAGTAAGTTCTACTGATATTTGCATTCTTCTATCACCGCAAACGAATAATGCTTCTCCTTGATTAAATCGTTTGATACTATCTAATTCATTATCATTCAAATCTATTAGTTTAGCCAAATCATCAGCAGCTTGTTTTCTTAATCCCATTATTAAATAATATGAAGCATTATCAAATATAGCTTTTCCATGCATTATAACATTATTAGCTATAAAGTCAGATGGTTGCTGAGTAATAATAATTGTACCTGTATTATATTTTCTAGCACGTCTTTGGACTTGAGCTAAAAACTCTGCTCCCAATTCATTACCAGCACTTAAAAGCACATGTGCTTCATCCACAGATAATATTGTATTAACATTAGGATTTAAACATAATCCCCATGCATATTTTAAAACATTGAAAAGTAAAGCATTACGAATATTACTATCGCTATTCATTAATTCCTTAATATTAAATACTAAAAATTTGTTTCTACTATTAACACTAGTATGACCATTAAAATAGTATTTCAATTCATTAACTAATGGTCTTACTTTAATTTCTAATCTTTCCAATACATCTCTTTCTTTAGTTCTTTCCGTAATATAACTTAATTTGCTAACAATCGTAGCATAAACATCTTGCAATATTGGAAAATTTTCAGAATGAAAATTAGAAAAATCAGTATTTGCACTTATACCAAATCTAGCATAAGTTTCTAAAACTACTTCACTAAACATTGTAACAACATCTTCTTCAATATCAGGAGAATAATATTTCATAAATGCCTTTAATGATTGAATAGTTTTTGTAATAACAGTATATCCCAAACCATTCTTGATCTCATCTGCATCAATGTCCATAACTATCTCTAAAGGGTTTATCATTCCAAACTGGCCACCACGTCCAAGATCAACTACTGTTCCACCAGCATTTACTGTCATATCTGCTATCTCACCCTCTGGATCAACAGCCACAATTTGGTATTCATTTCTAATATGACTTCTTAAAAGCAATTTAGCTGCCGTAGATTTACCACTACCAGAAGCACCTAAAATTATCATATTAGCATTATTTCTATTATTTTCTTTCTTAATTTGATATAAAAATTGATTAAATAATATGACACCACCAGAAAAATCTGTACCTAATAAAGTAGATAGTCCTTCATCTTTTACGCTATTAAATACAAAAGGATACATAGCAGCCATCGTAGATGAAGGCATTAATACACCTATTCTTTGTTCAACCTTTTGTTTACCAAATATAGGTAAAATAGATTTAAATATTTGTTCCTGCTCAAATTTTAAAGGAACAGCACGCATTTCCATACTATCTAAATAATTTTTTAGCATCAATTTTTTATTTTCTAATTCTTCTTTAGTATTAGCTTCCAAAAGAATATGCATTTGAAAATCAAATGTCTTCGTTTGTGTAGCAGTAAATTGTTGAATATAAAATTCTAATGAATCTAAATCTTGCCTAATTCTCTCCCTAATAGTATTATCTTTCTCATTTTGATAATCAACACGTAATTGTGCAAGTTCCTTATTCAACATCTTAGCTAGCATAGAAAAAGGAACTGGAGTATGTTTAATAATAACTTTCAAACCACTCATACCTGTTAAATTAGCTAAATAACCTGGAGCAATTAAACGTGGATAAGAAATCACAGTTAAAATAACAGCATATTTATCACTTATTTTAAAATTCCCTGGGCTAAAACTTAGTTCTTTTGGAGCTAATTCTGATTTAAGACTTTTCATGCCAACACCGTCCCATATGCAGTATTCATACCACCATTTAAGAATTCATTAAGTATAGTTCGTAAATCATTATTAGACACTGCTATAGCATTAATTCCGCAGTTATTAAGCCCCATTATAACTGCTTTAATTCTTTTTTGCAATGTATCTATATTTTTATCCTTAAACAAGATAAAATACTCAATATCCGTAACATTCTCATTCATAAAAGAATTAGCTTTATCAATATCTTGTACTATTAATTTTCTAACATAGTTACTTTGTGTCTGATTATATAATATTTGTAAATTACCAAGATATTCAACAATATCTACCGGCTTATCAACAGACATTAACCAAAATTCAAAATCAAGACTATTATAAAAATTCTTTAAAGCTAATATAATACTATCTTGTTCATTCTGTGTCATAATAAATATATTTCTAGGAATTACTTTAACACCCGTAACATATTCCTTGTTATCCAGTTCAATCATACCATTAATAATATTTTTAACTGGTAACCAATTTTCTGTATAATTACTCTTTGTCTTGTTCATAAATACACCAACCCTTCCATTTATATTCTCTTGGATTTTTATAAAATTCAATAATACTAATAATAGCTACCAAAACATTATGATGATTGGCAACTGGAATTACTAATAGAACTGCTATAAGGAGTGGTATACATCCAATCACAGCTTGTATAATATTCCCAGTATCTAATATAATTAATAAAATTATTGAAATACCAAGTCCTATACCTAATATCATTACATCAATAGGTCTGAAAACACTAAATATTAAATTACCTCTCTTAGCATTAGCAGGTATTAAATATCCATTTTCATTCACTATTTACCACTCTCCTCTTTACACTATTTTTTACCACCAGGAATTCCACTACCTTCGGTTGTATCTTTAATATCTTGAATTTTAGCATCCAAAGCACTAATATCTCTACTAATATCATTTGCTTCATTATTTGCTGTCTTCTTAATATATTCATCGTATTCCCAAGCAGTCATATCTTTAATAAGTTTCTCTTCTTTAGTTCCATTTTCGTTTGTAATTTCAATTGCTTCTTTTTCTCCTGGAATCTTGTTATCATTTGAAGCATACTTATTATAGTTAGTAAGGTTTTGATCTCTTTCTTTCATTAATCCGTCTAGTCTACCATCTTGATAGAATTGACCATGTTTATCTGCTATAATATGTCCACTAGAGTCTCTATTTGCCTTCAAGTCAATATATTCATTTATAGCAGCATCCTTATATTTTTTCATATCCTGAGCTGCAGCCGCAACCGCTTGTTTATATTTTTGAGAATTAGCACCATATCTTACACGTACATCCACATCCTCATACACAATTCTGCCGCTTTTATCTTTTACAACTTTACCATCTTCTACTTTTTCTCTTCTTCTTTTTTCTGTAACTACTAATGATTGATCTTTTTGCAATTTTTCAAGACGTCCTTCTGCTGAAGCGTATGCTACATAACTCGCTAATCCCATATCTTTTGCTTTTTTAAAACCATGTTCTCTAATAGCATCATTTGCTTTTGCCAAATTCTCATAAGCACTTTTTTTAGCCTTTAAAGGTGCTTTTTGTTTTTCTATTTGTTCTACTCTAGTCGGAGTATTAAATGCTTGTCTCATTGAATCACCAATTTGATCACTCCATTTGTAACCGCTCTCTGCTCTATTACCAAATCTTCTATTAGCAGCGGTTTGATTTCTTATACCAGCACCTACATTCTTAACCACATTACCTTTTTTAGAACCATTATATAATCCTCTTGTAGTTCCACCTATAGCACCTACAACACTGCCTTCTATTGCCCTTCCAAAACCTGCCCATCCATTTCTTTTTCCTGCTCTTAGGCCTTGTGCAAATCCAGTTCCAAGACCAACAACAGTACCAGCAGCTCCGCCGACAGCAGCACCTACAGCCCTTCTAGCAACAGTTGATATTCTTTCGCCAGGTTTAAGTCCAAACGTTCCCATAGCACTGCCCATTTTAGGAAATAATTCTTCAAGTAACTTAGGTATTTTTTGTCCAAAGCGCATAACACCCAATACTAAAACAATATATATATATACCTTCAAATCCGAATTACTAATTTCTGCTAACAAATCACCATTGTCAATTCCATTATTAATTGCTGCTATAAGTAACATCACAAAATATATTATACCAAGACGAATAAATACATCTATATAAGATGTCACACATGCTTTTACCCATTTTTGAAAAGTCCCATCCTTCTGAGGTGATAAATAGGATATTATTGGTATCGGAGCAATTATCTGCAAAAATGTCATATAAATCACCCTAGTACCAATATCAAGTGTATACATCACAAGCATCCACAAAATTACTATACCAGATAATGTAGCGAGTAAATAATCAAAACGAATGTAAAAGTCTGCGACTGTATAGCAATCATCAGACGAGTCATTACACTCGTTACCATTTTCAGATGTAGTCATTTCCCCCTTATAATCTAAACCAACCATCAAGCCAGACAAATTACCACTATCTAAAAATTTATTTTTCGTTTGGTCAATAAATAAACCGCACCGAAATCCATCACAGTTATATCCGGCAGCTGGTTCTACATCATAAAAATTATGGAGGAATCTCCAAGAAAAATCTCTTCCTTGCGTTTCTACATTTTCCATTTTATACCCGAGCACCATTTGAGATAGAAATTGAGAATCTAAAATACTATTTTGTACTTTATAAGCTACATCAAAAATATTAGGTGTAATCGCTAATAAAACTACTACTGTCAATAATTTGAATCCCGTTTTTTCAACACCTTTTTCTTTATCAACTACCTCATCTGGTTCAAGTAAATACTTAATAAATTTAAATGTAATAAAGAATACCATTACTATTCCTATTAGTAATGTTATCCTTCGATATATCAGTGTTATTGTTGCAGGTGTCCAATTATAACCATAATATGTACATTCTTCCAATGTTTTATAATTAGCATTAGTACATTCAGCTTTATTCAACAATCTTAGTTTTGATATTTCGATTATAAGTTCATATGTCCAAGCAATTAACTCGTATATAAGCTTACATATCCTAGCAAAAATTAATCTCAATGAAGTAAGAACCCAATTTTTAATTTCATCCATATCTAGAAATTTCAATATTAACATTTTGTACTTCCTTTCATATCACATATAGATTATGCTTTTTTATATAAATAACAAATATTATAATCTATTATTCTTTCTAAAAACACTCTTGTAAAAACATCATCTATGCTGTAAAATCTAGCATTATTACTACTATTAATTTTTGTATAATCTTAATCATTGCCTCTGCCACCGCCAGAAGCAGTAGTCCAACAAGCATATAGCTTTAAATCGCTAGTTAATGAGGTGTTGACATAACCCGCCTTTGGTAGTGTGCCAACACACATTTCACTTTCTGACCACCCCAAAAATGTATACCCTTCTCTAGTACCAGGATCCGGATATGTTACACTACATACACGATTTTCACAAGATTTTGGATCAAGTGTAATATACGTTGTACCATTTGAACCATTAGGATTATTAAAAGTTACTATATATTCATCCCAACAATCATTAAGAATCATATCACCAGATATCTCTACAAAAGCACCAGCACCAATGTAGTTAGAGGAATCGCAATTAACTGCCCATCCCTTAAAATTGTAATTGCCAGTACTATTATTTCCTGGTAAAGGTGCTTGAATACTGCATAAACCACCATATGTATCTGGCTTACATGACTTGTATTGTCTTCCATAACCACCATAATTATTATTAAATATTACTGTATATATTTCTTCCCAGCAAGCATTAAGATTCATATCACTAGAAACATTCCTATTCGTAGTGCCAGCCTTCGCATAATCACTTGAATTAGTTGAACGACAATCTTTTGCCCACCCTTTAAATTTATATTCAGTACCAGCCACTGTTTTTCTAGTTCCAGGGTCTGGATATGTTATCTGGCAAGTTCCGCCTTTCTTTAATGGAACACATGTGATATTTTTTGTTCCATTAGAACCAAAACCATTATTGAAAGTTATTGTATACCCTGTTTTACTTCCAACTTCTTTGCCTTCAATAGTACATGTAGTCAAGCCATTCTTTTGCCAAATTTCATTTACTATATTCAATACTAAATTAACAAAAACAGGTATTAGAAACATAGCAGCGCCAACTAAAACTCTTTTAATGAATCTATTTTGTGCTTTCTTCATTTCATCTTGTGTAGATGACATAGCTTTAGCTAATTCATATGTACTAAAACCAATAATAATTATTGGGGCTAATATTTTAAAATATAACAAAATCTCATTAATCACTTTCATCGTTTCGCTATCAATTAAATCATCACAAGTCAATTCTGTTGAAGAAGGCAAAGTAGTAGAAGCACTAGCATTAATACCCTGCTGCGCTCTCAAATATTCTTCTTCCGTTACCTTATACGCTACATACTTACCATATGCTTTAAATTTACCAAGCAAAGTAGACACTTCTTCATCTTTTAATGTAGCAGACTGAAATACTTCAATCTGATTGATATGTCCTCTACCATAATCATTATTTAGTGGATATCCCTCAAAAGTATAATCACCATTTTTAGTAAAATAAACCAATCCTATAGCAGATGGACACGTCTTATTTTTATATGCTGTTGAATTCCACCAATCAGCATTAACCATTTTTGTCATATCAATGTGAGCCCAAAGTGGAGCATAAACAGTTCCTCCGTAGGAACCCGCAGGTACTATCTCAACAATCGTTT
>JAEEGL010455352.1_pt1 | contig 19087 bp, 4 predicted proteins | sample 9134231 | NCBI WGS metagenome assembly JAEEGL01 (sample SAMN16246548, study PRJNA631951) | gut metagenome | biome: gut microbiome; feature: rumen; material: fiber-attached | host: Bos | place: Iran: Karaj | collected 2018-10 | reverse complement strand
TCATACATTTCAGGGTAACGAAGACGAAATCCTAAAGCAACGCCTTTACCCATAACACCGACACAATTCACTGTATTAACAATGGTCTGTTTGTCGGACTGGAAAATATTCCCTTTAATATACGTGATGTTACTCATATTGTTTTCTTAATTGCTCGTATCGTTCTTTATATACCGGTGACATAAGGAGAATTCCATATTCTTCATCAAACATCTTCTCTCCATTATCATAAACAAACATGTGTTCCAGATATTTAAGACCTCCTGCATCTTTTGTGTATGAAGCGATGTCGCATTGATACAAAATCATCTTGTATTGTAACAATACAGAAGGCTCTATATTTAAAATCATAGCATCATCAGAAATCTCATTCTTGATGTCTTCTAATTCATATTGTCCCTTAAAATACAACCCCATATGGTCATTTTTGAGCAAACATTCCACAAGACTGAGTTCATATTTAGTAAATGGAGACGATTCCCAAAGCTCACGTATTAAGTCCAGTGTATGCTCATGTTGAGTCGGCCTGTCAATTGCTTTTCCAACATCATGCATAGCGAGAATCACTCTCATGAGGTCAAGATTCATATACTCTGAATTGAATTTGAATATATACTTCTCAAATTGCTGACAAACCAATAAAGTGTGATTCTTTACAATATAGTGTCGAACACGAGTATTGTATAATTCTTCCAATTTTGGCATAATCAATTCAAGAGCAGAGATAAGTTCTTCTGGACTAAACTCATCGTCTTCAAAGCTTATACCCAAATAATCTTCTATCACATCAGTCGATGTTATTAATGTTTCTTTTTCTTCTGGTGTGTATTGATAAATCAGCCATCTTGGTGAACGAGCGCTAGGGTGCATATTAACATAAAAAATATCAAAGCCATAATCACCAAGACTAACAGCAACAGAATTCAATAATTGAATAATGTTCTTCTTTTCGTTTTTTATATCCTTGGGATTAAGTACTTTAATTTTAGTTATATTGTCACTTTCAATCTGGAACATATAATCACCCTTGTATAAAGTTGAGATATTTATTGTTGACCCATCTGTGTCAAAACGTAATTGTGGGTTTTTGTGATCAAACACATCTTCCACATTATCGTATATTGCATAGATATTATTACTAATGGGATCTTCGTGGAATAATTCCTTCAGAATCTCAGCCTCTTCTCTATCATAGCAAATAATCTGAACGTTTGATATATCTGAAAAATCAAATTCACTTTTCACAAGAAACTCTTGCTGCCTTTTATCCCTTTCTATTTGACTATAACCATAGCTATACAGATTCTTTGCATCAATGTGATCTGGCGATTCAGTCACTTTATATATAGTTGCCCAATTTGATTGTAAATTTCCTGTACTATATGAGCATAGTTTCGCTTTCTTTGACAACACTTCTTGTAGATCAAACTTAAAAAAAACCGGCATAGGACACATTGGCAAACCATTATTGATAGCTTTACTGTAATACTTTGTATCAGTCCTGTCTTTTCCTAAGCATTCATTATAGAATTGAGTCTGTGTTCCTGTTCTATAATAGAATCGAGCATAAGGATGGGCTTTTTCAGAACGATTAACAACAGCTCCTGCTGCATCATATTTCAGTAGTCCCAACTCTTTTGCCCTATTTCTGCTTAATATTTTCCTTGTACGTATAACCTCAATAGCATTATACAAATGCGTAAAATGATATATACACGGTTTGGGACGATATTCTCTTAGTATATTATAAAATTCCATAGAATTCAACTCCTTAGAGAAAGATGCTTCAACTTCTGATGATTTGAATGCCGGATTCTCGGATAATGCAACCCAGTCCCACTTATCTCGATACTTGTCAACTAATGAGGGAGAGAATGGTATGGTGGTATTTCGTGAAATAACTTGCCAGTCCAATCTCTCAGTAAAGGTGTCAAGGGTATCTTCGTCAATGATAAAGTCTTGCCTTAAACAGATTAAGTGCCAGTTAAGTTGTAGCTCGAACTCAAGAAGATTATCTTTGGTTACAGCAAAACTATAGTTCTTTGATATATAATCCCAATCAAGATATTCCCTGAAAGTTTTCAGCGCTTTAATATTTTGTAAATCGATATGGGAACTGCGTGTAAGAATTGACCAATCCAAATGGTCTTTATATGCTATGATCACGTCATGACCTAATTCTTCTCTTCGTGAGATAGCCTGCCAATCAAGTTTTTTATCCTTTAAGATGCGCAATACTTGCATTGTTGGATAAAAATCTTTTCTTTGGCAGAATGCTTTCCAATCGACATCCTTGTCAAGAATAAAAGAAAGAAGCTCTTCTGTAAATACAATATCTTCTCTCTTTTGTAATGCTTTCCAGTTCCAATTTCTGTCAACTAATGATATTATAAAATCAGTTGAATATGCTATTTCTTTTCTTATAGATAGATAATCCCAATCCCAATCAAATTCTTTATGGGTCTTTATGAAATCACTATTGAACACACAATTCCTTCTGCGTGATAATGTCAACCAATCCCAGTTCCAGTCCGGATGACTTTCTACGAAGTTTTGAGTGAAATCGAAAGCATAATTTGATGAAATTGCAAACCAATCCCATGAATATGATGAAAGGCTTTCTAATTCTCCTTCATCGAATTTGACATCATCACGGTTAGAAAGAACAGAGAAATCTAAATAATTAGCAAATCTCTGGATATGTTTTATCAGTTCTTGATTTTTCTTGGGATTATATCTAAAATAGGAACTGTTTTGTGAGAGGTATGCCCAATCCCATTCATTTGTTCTTATTTGTAATACACTATCACACCAATTAATGGAATCTAGAGTTGACAAATATTTGAAGTTCCACTGATACTCTTCTTTTCCAAGAATCCTTTCAACAACTTCTATCCAATTTTTAAAGTCTTTAGTAACTTTTCGATCCCATCTTAATATTCTATTAAGAGATTTGGATGATGATAAGGCATTCCAATCAACATATACATGGTTATTGATAATGCTTTCCAGATAAGATTCTATGTCAAAATCGTTTCTGTTATATACATCATAATAATTCCAATTATATGGTACAGAATAGAGAGAATCTGAACTGGCAGTACCCAATATTTCTGCTGTAGAGTATTGTTTTGTAAACAAGTCCCACAAAGGTTGTGACCTTTCATCTTCTAGTTGAGATAGAATTATGGCAATTTGGCTTTTTATATTATTATCTCTATAATCGGCTTCTGTTAATATACCTGTCATAAGAGAGTTCCAATTCCAATCATTATAATAATCTGTGAGATTATCAATGATAAAATCATGTTCCAACCTGACTGTTACAACATCCCAATTCCACCTATCTCTGTAATTAGCTAAGTATTCTTGAATATCAACAACCTTAAGGTTTTCAGAAAGAAAACCCCAATCAAGTTTTTCAACCCAGCGTTTATCACCAAGTTTTGACATGTGCATTGTTGCACAGAATCTTCTTGTTAAGATAATCCAATCCCAATTGGGTTCATTGAAGTTACTTTTTATTGTGGATTCTGAAACCTTTTCTGTTAGTACTGACCATAATGAATTCTTTGTTACAAGGTCCCTGAAGTTAGAATCATTATATAAACGGTCTGAGAATTGTACAGAAAGAGCGGGAAGTAATATGTCAAGAGATAATTTGTCAATGTGTGACTTGATAAAATTTAAATCTGATAGGACAATGTTCCTTTGTGATAAAATAGGCCATACCCACCCAAAATCCTCATTTAATTCGATGGACTTGCAGGATTGTATGTTCTCAGAAATATGAGTAAATCCTTTTTCAGAAAAGCTCCTTGTTTTGAAGTGATCAAATAAATCAATGTCCCAAACAATGTCGCTATTACATTCTAAGCCTTCTGAATTATGAGAAGAAAGCCAGGAAACGAACCCCATCTTTTCAAGCCACTCAATAAGATTGATAGACCACGCAAAATGAGCTTTGTTAGCATTAAAACAATCGTGCAAATACTCTTTTCTTTCAATAATGGCAAATGCAAATTCTCCAGAATCAACAAACCTCTCAGCCCATTCAGATGAGACAAATGCTCTATTCATAATAGTATCCAGAAGGAGATAATCGCCCAAGCTATGAATGCTATTTAGTATGAAACCGAGATCTGCTATCGTAGATATTAGTTCCCAATCCCATTTCCTATCAGGATATTCTGCAATTATATTAGGATGTGTGGTAAGGAATTTCTCGGTTGCGATATACATCTCAAACGGAATGCTCGAGATATTTTCAAGGATAAAATTATCATCCAATTTAGGAATAATCACAGGCCAATCCCAATCTACATCCTTATGTAATTCCGGGATAATTAGTAGTCTCTTGATCGTGTTTATACTCCTGTTGGAAGACAAAGACTCAAAATCCCAAGGGTATTTTACTGCGTTTTCTACAATGAAATTATCATCATAACGTTCCGAAAGAATAATCCAGTCCAGTAAATCCTTATATTTGTCAAGATATGATTTTAATGTTTTTATAGGGCACAGACTGGATATTTGAGTCCATTGAGTTCCATTCGCTTTCTCTGCTATTTTGTCAAATAACGCTTTATCAGACCAATCCAAAGATTTACTATCAAGGAAATCATTAAGATCCCAGATGTCCATATATGGTTTTAAAGATGAGTAATTTAGAATCTGGCCACTTTCACGAACGAGATACAAATATTCACCTATATGTATTTTATTATTTATATAGTTCTGGTTGGCTTCTTGGAATAGTAATTCATTAGTTTCTACCGATGGGGTATCACTATGAAATACAAGAGGATATTTAATAGAATTCAATTCATAAAGTCTGAAATCCACTTGGATTTCTCCCATACGGGCATCTTTCGATTCCTCGGCAGTAAAAATATTTATTCCTATCTCTGATTGCAGGTTTAAACGGTCGACAAGTTCTGAAGATGTATTATATAATAAGTCTTCTATGTCATCAACATTAAACAACTCAAAAGGCAGTTGCCTCTCATTTTGAATAGTAGATGTTATACCTAATGCATCTCTAAAAGGGAAATACAAATAATCATCAGCAGACTTTTGGGCTATGTCAAAATGCTGTATAAGTGGCATATAGCCACCAAAGAATGAGTGTTTAACTCCCTTTTCTAGTGCTAGGATTCCTAATGGAGATAAAGAGACTTGCTTTTCATGACGAATTATAAGTCCAAATGAAGAAACCTGTTCTAATAAACCCTCAAAAATCTTCTTTTCTCCTTCGTCGGCATATCTTTTGGGGGATGTATAATAATCATCTTCGACATTGAAGCCCATTATCTTCGCAAGTTGATTTTCATACAACTTGTTCCCATTGAACTCTAACGTTAGTAGAATTGCTTTATCCAGTTTCGTTAGCTCAGTCGTTTTGTAATAGGAAACGGAACAAGCGATCTTTTCAATCCTCCATCTCCTAAAATTGACATCGTTAGGGCGAGAAGCATAAATAAGTCTTCCTTGGTTATATATAACGTTACAGTCCATAATCTCCATAATTAATTACTTCCCCATTTTCATGAGACATTATTGTATTGTAAACATTGTCATATATCTCTTTCGTCCTAAACAGTTTACTGTCACCCACGATTATAAGTAATCGTTTAGCTCGAGAAAGAGCCACGTTCAGACGATTTGGCGATTGTGCAAATCCTAATTCGGATTGTGCGGGATATCCTTCTTTATACCTTACAAAGTTTGGCTTCTGGCCGCGCTCAGTTTGTATAAGATGGCTTCTTACCATTGAAACGATAATAATATTGCGTTCCATTCCTTGGAATCGGTCTACAGTACTTATGCGAATAGGCAGTTTCTCTTTGTCAAAACCGCGCGCCATATCACGTAACAGCCTAAGTTGTTTACCGTAGAATGATATTAACCCGATTTGCTTGTCTTCTATATTATCCCACTTGTTATTATACGCATGGAAAGATGGCGATGAATAAATATCTGATAATACTTTGCGTATCACCTCAACTTCTCCATAGTTAACTCTTGAAGTACCATCAAGCATTTCAGGTGTATCTGTATCAATCCATAGAACATGTGTGTCGGGCGTAATTGGGCCAGCAGTAATACCATGATACCTTGATGCTCCATTATTAATAAAATCTGGATCATCTATTCCTAAATCCACTGGATTTACCAACCCGCATTCCAATCCACCATCATCTTTATAGAATTGTTTGATTACTTCGTTAATTGCAGGATGCATTCTAAACTGATAGTTAAATACACCTTTTAACGTCGGGTCAATTTGGTTAAATAACCTCTCGAAATGTGATATTTCAAGTTTCTTAAAATTGCGGGAAACAAACAACTTCAAACTTTCCAACTCCTTTTTCTTGCTTTCATCCTTTTCCCGTTTGATTAGATAATCAAAGGAATTCATAAATGATTCCAAAGACAACATTGGAGGAAGTTGTCTGTGGTCACCGATAATCACATTTTTCTTTCCATATATCAATGGTAATGATAGCTCTGCAGGAGTTGCTTTACTTGACTCATCTTGTATAACAACATCAAAGCTTATTGGAGGGTTATAGTTATTCCTACTTCCATATATTTTCCTGTAAATCTTGTAGAATGCTGTTGGGATAAATTTGCTCTTTTTACCAGTATTCTCCATCGACTCCGTAAAAATAATGTTTTTTTGACCAATGGAACTACAAGTTGCACCAATAACATTGCAGTTGGCAATATAATTGTCAAAGAATAACTTTCGGATGTCATCAGATGGATTACTAAGTAAGTCGCTCCACAGATCAAATGCTTCTTCTGGCATGTGTTCGGCATCAGCGCGATTACGTATGTTTTCCATCCAGTTTATCAATATCAACTTTTCTGGAGATTCATATACGTATTCGTCTTGTAATTCATCTTCATCGTCATCATCAATAAATGAATCGGAGATATCTTCCCCTTTAGCCCAACGTTCCATAGCCGTGTATGAAAATTGGAGTCCCTCAGTTTCTAATCTCGACTCGTCACCAATACGAACGGGCTTCACGAGATTATGCTGGTTATTGACAATTCTGTCTATAGCATTGTCTACTGCCAAATTGGTTTCGGAAGTAAGCAAAACACGACATTGTGGATTTTGCCTGATATGCTGCCATATTAATTCTGCAATGGCTGTAGATTTACCGGTTCCAGGAGGCCCCTGAATAATGGCAAGATCTGGTGCAAGAATGGCTTTAGCAATAGCATCTTTTTGAGGTTCATTATTGTTTATCTTGTTATTTAAAATATGTTTTCCTATTTCTTGCTTCTGAAGCCTGATATTCTCTTCGAAGTCTTTGATACCACCAGCCTGTGAAGCATCAAAAATGAATGTTCCTAATGATGGATTTTCAATATCAATACCAGAAATAATTCGATTTAGAGAATCTTTTAATCGTGCCAGTTTTTCTAAATCTCCCGACAAATCGGGCTCAACACGATCTACTATGGTCCCTTCTACCAATTGTTTTGTCGTTTCATAATTGTCCCCAGAAATGTCAAAAACAAGTTCTGGATAGGATGCAGTACGAATAAGCTTACCAATTTTCAAATCGCCAATCACAAAGTCTGCACCTTTTAGTTCACGAGCTGCGTCCATACGTTCTTCATTTCTACTCTGAATATCATGGAAGAACAGCAACTTAACCATGTTCGCAGGAACATCGTCAAATGTGAATTGATAGCGGTTAAGATCAAAAGAATTAAGTTTGTTGACTAGTAATGTTTTAAACGTAAGTAAATCATCAAAAGACTCAAATTCTTTAGAGAATGCTAATTCTGAACCCTTCTTTACCAATTCAATTTTCAAGTCCTCGAAAGAATTGTGAAGTTCTTCCATGACACCAGCCAGCTCAGCTTTCTTATATTCTATATCAAAATTGCATTTATGCCCTTTTTTGAAAAGACTATAATTAATATATGGATATTTGTGACTAAGTTCTGTTAGAATAGTAGTTAGACTTTGTTCTTTCCAATTAAAATCAATTCCAATACTAGAACCGTCTGATGCTACAGAGATGCCATGTTGTTTTTGGAAAATAAGATGTAACTGATCATTAAACCGATCAAGTTCATCTGTTGAAGCCCAGCTTTTGTTATCTTCATATTTGTAATAATAGGTATCTTCAAAAGTATAACTATCCTCGCCAAAGATTCGTTTTATACTTTTATTACATAATGAATATTCAAGATCAACATCTGAGATTGTCCTTTTGACAGTATATTGCTTTGGCTTTCCAGTTTCGTGAATTTCTTCATGCTCATCATTTGCATCCACACAATCCGATAACTCTTCTACAAATCTCTTATTGAATATGATGACACCATCCACAGGCTTCGGAAGGTCTGATTTGTTTTCATCCCAGTCATAGGACTTAAGAGCCGATTCTTTCATTATGAACCTAAACTCTACACGATATAGTCTCATGTCGAAAATAGGGCGTAAGAGTTCAAGGGTCTCTTCTTTGAAATAGCCGCCATCAACAATTATACGCTTATCGATGGAAATACCACCATCGCTATTTTTTTTGAATTTCTGGGTGTTTTGGAAATTGTGATTGGGACACAGTTTTTCCAAATACCATAAAATACTGGGGTAAACGGGAATTATGGCAGTCGCTTCATCTGGAAAAGAGAGTTTCAAGTTTTTAAAATCCTCATTTTCTTTCAATTTTTCCAGCTGTTCAATGGCAATTTGCAGACGGTGCTTTTTATCGTAGGCAAATTCTATATCAAGTTGGTTGAGTAAACGCTTAACATTATTGTACTGACAATTCTTGTCTATTATAATGCCATCTATTTCGGGTGAGAAAGAAAAGTTTACATAATCTCGTAAGGCCTTAGAACTAATTCTTGATTTATCCGATTCACTCACTTTCAGCCAATTATCCAATGAAGCTAGAACATAACCCTCATCGAAATGACAATCCGCTTCATCCAAGTCAAGGACTTTAATAATTTCTTGTTTTAGACCATCTGTGTTATCAGAAACATCTGCTCTAACATGTAATTTCTCATTCTTAATTATTGATGCTTCGGGCACAATAGTTATAGGAGCTGTTCTTTGGCGGAGTATCTGCTCTTGTACTTCTGTATGTTTCTGCCAAATCTCTTTGAGGGTGTTTTTATCAGTAGCTTTTCGATTTATTTCCTCTTCAAGCACAGCTTTCCTACTAACAACGACATTACGAAACTCATTATTAACCTTGATTATTTTTACACCAATCGTTTTTCCAACATATTGGTCATAATTCTTAATTTGATATGCTTCTATTTGGGAGCCAGGAAGAAACGCCTCTATACCCATTAAATCCACAACGAGTCCGCCTTTTGTCCTACATTTGACATAAACATTGGTTGTTTCCTGATCGTCAAGCAATTCATTAACTTTATCCCAAGCCTTACTTAGCCTGGCTTTTTTATGTGAAAGTATGACCCTTCCTCTTTCATATCCTTCTACATAAACTTCGACAGAATCTCCAACCTTTAAGTCAGGATTATATCGAAATTCACTCGCAGGAATTATACCATCCTGTTTATATGCAATATTTACAATTACTTCCTTTTTATCAATTGAAATGACAACACCTGTTACTATCCCTTGCTGGTTGTCTGCTACAATAATGTCATCATCTTCATTAATGGTAGATTGGACACCATTTTCGAAAACATCCCAATCAAAATCATCTAAAGGATTGGTAGGTCTTCCCTTAGATTTTTCGTCCTTATCTTTTTGAATAAGGGGTTTGTTTAACTTGTCCAAATATTGTTTTTTGGGGGGGACTGTTTTAGTGCTATTTGCCCCAGTCTTGGGCGTTTCTGGCTTTTTTTGTTTCGGCCATGTAATCTTATTCCCATTTTTATTAAAATACTTGGCCAATGCCTCGTATTGAATATCCGAGATTTTCGTATTAGGCGATGCATCTGATTTGATTTCACCTAACTCCGGCCTTCTCTTTAAATAATCTACAGCAGTCTGAAGACCTATATTGAGTTCACTTAAGACTTTATTCAATCGTACGCCCATGTTTTCAACTTCTATGACTGATTATAAAATCCTTACCTGTCATCACTTTATAGCCAGAGGCAATAAATCTTTGTTTGTCAGAATCGGAAAAGGGCATGAACACGATTTTCTCTGATTCAATACCCAGTTCTGCTTCTGCACATACTTTTGTCCCTTCCATAAGAGCGTAGCCTCCCTCGTGATTAAAAGGAATGTTATGTTCATAGAGGTACTTTACAACTTCGTGTATTTCATTACTGAAGTTTTCAAGTATCTGAGATATATCGGTATTATCTTTATATTGTTTCTTCTGCCAAAGATGACAATCCCTTTTATAAGCCATAATAAACAACTTTGGAAGGAAAACATTACATAAAGCAACACATCCAACAAACAGAGGAGCGACTTTTTCCGCGCCTAATCCTGCATGGCCACATCCCACAGCTGTTACAAGGAATTGTAATTCGGTATGGTTACGAGCATAAATTTCGAAATCAGCAACATACTGCTGGAGTTGGCTAATTGAAACGCCCCGGGTCGGCAAAGCATATGCTCTACCTGTCGGCCCATTCGAAACGCCAACCTTTGCGCCAAAACTTTTTGCCGCAAGACCCGCAGCGCCTAGTTTTTGACTTCCTTGAAGGTCTGTACCGAATACAAACACCTGAGACTGACGTAGGCTTGATATCCTCTCAGGCGTGTATCGGTTGTAGCCGTTCACAACGTCATTCAGAAGTTTATAGTATAATTCTTCCATCATGACTAATCTGATTTATATTACTTTCTTTTCCAGTATTTCTCGATGCTTTTTTATGAGGGCAGTTGGCGACAATTCATTAACCTTAAGAAGAAGCTCAATAGTTTCTTTCTTGGTCATGGTAATCTTATCCTCATTTTTGCGCCACCATTTGTAGAACTTAACAGGCATATCTTGATAAGGTACTTTTGCAGCAACCATGCTGTCGTATCCAGGGAATACAATCTGTAGCTTTAATCCAAGTACATCACGGTAATAAGGGAAGAAATCCGCCCTCAGTTTGGACATCAAGACTAAATATGTCTCTTTCTCAATTGAGAGTTTGTATTTCCTGCGTACTTTGTCTAATTCTACAGGATTGTCAATTAGCCATTTGCTGATTTTCTTGGTTTTCGCGTCAATAGTCAATAGGTCATTTGGGTAATAGGTCCGTCCTTCTTTTGGCGCAAAGGTGTTAATTCCCTCTACACTTTTTTTATCAGAAGCTCCATCAGTGTTGACAATATTCATATGGTCACGAACATATGATATAATATCAATGTGATTTCTTTCACTTCCAGGATATTTAGTAAACAATTCATCGTTTGACTCTCCTAAGAAAAAGTCTTCAATGAAATTCCATCTGTCTTCATTCTCAAATGAATGGAGGAAGAAATGGTCAAATATGTCAGAACTGCTTTTATATCTCCGTTCAATAGTCGTGAGCAGGGAATTCCTGTAACTAACATCTGCAGCATCCTTGGCAATTCTTCTTGGATCATTAATACGAATGAAGATCATGGGATTATCACCTCCACGACTTTCATAAGTGCCAATTCCAAGAATTTCCATAAGGCTACCAAGCCTGATATAATTTGTTAGGTATTCTCCGCCATGAGACGTATAAAGCGAGGACATATTACCAGGAACGCCTTCAAAAAGCTTCTGCATACGTCTTTTCAAAGTGGCAAAGTTATGCGTATACTGGTTGTTAAAAACACGATACTGTTCTTCTTGTTTAGTATTTCTACGACGTTGTAAGAAAGCATCATTATCAATCTGATTTGGAACGGTGCCTCTACCAGAGTAAGTGGCCAACAGAAATTTTACAACTTTCTCACGGACTACGTCATCAGTCAGCTGCCTGCTTAATTCTTCCTCTAATTCTTCTTTTGAGAAATAATGCCCTGACAAACGTGTCAAAGTAGATTGAATGGTATCAAGCAATCCTGCTAGTTTCCGATTAGCACGATCAAAGTCTGTTTCTAAAGTAAAAGTTAATTTTACCTGCGGCTTGCATTCAACGTTGTCTTCTTTCAGCAACCTTCCTTCATAGAAGTCACGTTTGATCATGGGGAAGCTGCAATCGCTGAAGCTCTTCTTCCAGATCTTGTCAAGATCAAGTTCAACAACTGTCAGTTCGTCTGTAACAGCGCGAAGCTCCGTAAAACATCCCTTATATTTTTGTTTCAGGAGTTGAAGACCATATCTGTTTACTCGGCAATATACTTTGACGAACAGTTTTTTGGGACGTGCAATCAGTACATTGAATCGATATTTTGCCAGATAGTCTTTTTCTATCATCATGAGAGAGGTCATCACTTTCTGGTCATTATCTAAGGCGTTATCAAATATATAGCTAAAATCATCAGCAGAGACTAACATATTTCTCTTTTTACCGTTCGCGACGAACATCTTGTTGATCTTGTTGATGACCTCTCTTATTTGATAGTGCCTTAACGCAGAGATTCCATGCAGTATTTTACTATATCTTTGATCATCAAGAGCATAGCTCAATGCTGCAAATCCATTTATCTCAGGCTTTCTTGCAGCACGTCCTACTTCCTGTACATAGTCCGGCAACAGTCCTGATGGAGCATGATGGTATACCAGTTGTATATCAGGAATATCAACACCCATTCCAAAAGCCTTGGTCGAAATCATCACCTTTGCCTCGTTATCCTTAAAACTGGAGTAAGCAAGATTCTTATTGTCAGCAGATAGGCCGGAATGATATGCGACAGCAATACCATCCTTGCCGTCAGCCTCCAAACGCTGTATGAGATTATCGATATGTTTTCGATAAGGGGCATAAACGATTGTTTTTACTCCTTCTTCTGCAATCGACTCAATAAACTTAACTGTTTCTTTTTCCTTCTCAGAATCGTAATTGGACTTATATTTATCGTGATTGTCTATAACAAATGTTATGTTTTTACGCTTTACCTCTCCGATAAACAAATGGGGGTCGTGCATGTATAGACTGTTAACACTGTCAAACACCATATCATTATCACCACCATATATAGCCGTCGCGGTAACTGCCACTAATGGGAAATGATAATCATGGTTTTTGCGAATTTTGTTGATATGCTGCCCCAAGAACCAGTAGTCAACTCTGAAATCGCGCCCCCATGTTGTTATCAAATGGGCTTCGTCAATAACAAGAAGACCTAACTTTCTTTTCTCACCGATAAAGTATGTTATGTCATACGACAAAAGCAATTCGGGTGAAAGATATAGGATGTCAATATCGCCATTTTGGCAATCTTCAATGACTTTATCGCGGTCGATCAAACTTAACTCGCTATTCAAAAAGAACACTTTCTCGAACCCTCTTTCCTGCCTGATTTGTTCTACCTGGTCTCTCATCAGAGCAATTAGTGGTGAAACGACAATGGTAACATCTTTCTGCGATGACACATAAAAAGCAGGAAGTTGGAAAAGGAGGGATTTTCCTGCACCTGTTGGCGCAGTTAAGAACAAATCCTTAACGTCTTTTCCTGCTTTGGCATTCTTATATTCATTGATAATAGTTTCAACGATCAGACCTTGTGAGATATTAATAATCTCCTTCCCATAGTCTGGGTTCTTATAGACATTCAGCTCTCGGAATGATGCGTTAGTTCCCCAATATTGCTTAAGTAAATGGAGGGTTTCTTCAGATGGGTGGAATTCCTCTTGAATGGCGGATTCGTCAAGTTCATAAAGCTGGCCACCAAATTGCCCCAACAACCAGTTCAGTTTTTCAAGCATCATCTTTGCTTGTTTATTCATGGGCTGCTTTTGGAATATCTTTACGATGACATTCTTATTGAAATCTCCCTCACTTAGGCAACGATTGATAAATATGTCTATACCGTATGGATCGCTTACTGTATCAATAACCTCATGTGTATCGTCTTCTGGAAGAAGTAGAAGTGGCTTTTGTTCTGTGAACACATCGATGGTCATAAACTCTTCGAGTGGTGTCTTGACTGAATAATAGAATTTGTCACCAATCTGCATCTGTTCTGCCATATATATAGGCATCGCTTCATTGCGCTCCTCGATGTTCTCTTGTCCTACTTTCTCAATAAATTCACTCTTCTCTAGAGGTAATAATGAGCGGAATCCATCACGGACAAGTATTAGTCGGTTTTTGAAGAATTCCGGCTGGATATAGCTTATTAAATAGCTAAATTGAGGAAAAGATAGAATTGTATAAGGTATATCCGGATTAGCCATGGCATTATTTAGTTCTGTAAACACCTGAGCAAACCACGTCTGGTTAAAGAACTGACTATTATCGTTTTTCTGAAACGAATCCTTGTCAACAATGAATTTATCAAACTCATTCATATTGACATAATCGTTCATGCCCATGAATACGAATATCGGATTCATAGTGCTCTCCAGTTCTTCCTCCATTTGATCTTTTATCAAAGGAGTGAGTATTTCCTTAATCCTTTCCTTATTCATAACTTCAATCTTTAAATACTTTTTCAAAATGTGCCCATGCACGACGATAATCCTCTATACGGTTCTGACGATTGTATGGGGCGTAGTAGGTAACAGTTTGTCCACCATATAATTCACTTCTTGAAGTATCAACGATAAATGAGACTGTCGATTCTGTACCCGCATAGTTGTTTTCATCAATTTTATTACCTCGAATTGATTCCCAACTACGTCTATCTAAACCAACTCCCGTAAGACCTTTTGAACATGTAAAGACTATATTGCCTTTAGCGTCATACCATGTATCATTTTCATTTTGCTGTAGAACAGGGAATTGAATTGTATAAATCATTTCCAAATCTTGTAAACTTAGTCCTAGAGCCATTGAAGTGATAACATCAATCTCAACTAATGCTTGGTGACGTTCAAAATAATTACGAAGTGGCGAACTCCATGACCAATCCTTCTTTATGTTGTCAAACGGATGCAGACGCTCATCGTTAATGCACCATGTCTGATTATTGAAATCATTACGCCAAACATCTTTCCAAAGTTTCGAATAGTACTGAGTAAGACAATTAAGCATGAGTGTCCGGACAAATAGGGCAGATTTATATTTTTCGGCAATACCAAGAGGGAAAGATTGCAAACGACTTGGTGTTACATCGGCGGCAGCAATTACTTTAATGTAAAAATCCATTATCAAAGAACACGTCAACCCAGCTAGCTCAACCAAATCATTATTGTTTTTGAATGTTATAGATATAACCGTATCCAAATGTGATGTGTCGGCAGGAATAATACCGCCCATTAATGTACGTTCACCAGCATTGCTACCTATTCGCTTCCTAAAGGCAAGGTGATAGTAATCGATCCAATCGTCATAGACATCATTCCCTTCAGAATCTTTTCCTATGTATAAACCTTTTATTAGCGATTTATATTCATCATTGGATAATAAAGGGATATAATTTGTTCTAGCACTATAATCAATATCTATTTTAGTCAGATCAATACAATCATAATCTGCCTTTTGGAGGCATCTTTTCTTTGGATTTTTATATAATGGATTGGCTACATAAATATGAGGGCCAGAATATATCATTTCATATGAATTTGATGATGGATAAGTTGTACATCGTTTTATGATTCCCTTATTTACACCGCCAGTTTCTTCAATAGGCCTTTTTATAGTATAATCAACATCCTTTACCAGATCAGACAAATGGGCTCTGAACAATGATATTTTACCGATAACTTCAAGTATTTCTTTTGTATGTACAGATACTAAACAAGTCGAAAACCAGGGATTACTTTCATCAAATGCTTGATTTAGTATTCTCAAACCAGTTTCGTCATAATGGACAATTCTGCTTTTGTGAGATTCTGTATTCCAGTCATCTCCTTTTTTTATCCCATGACATGTTCCATGGCCATCATGAATAAAACAACCATCTATAGTATTGGGAAAGAATAAGTTGTTAATACTATCAAACGAAATAATATCTTTTCTTTTACCATACACATTCGTGCTATATTTTTCTCTATGTGCAACTTCTGCAAACAAGTTAAAAGCATTTTGATATTGGAAATGGTATATAATGCGTTTATATATTTCATTTCTTAATGGTTGCCCGCTGTTATCATCATAAACAGATTCTGGGTGAAGCAATCCCATAAATCCTTTATCCGATAACAAACTAAAGCCATTTTCTAACACGCACTTATAAAGATTTGTTTGCTGTCCAACCAAAAGTGGGTAGTTGCAAAATGCATTGAGAAAAGCAGTACTTCCAACATTCCCGTTTTCCTCATTATGATAGATGTCTCGTAATTTTTGAGTACCAGATACGTTGCGTTCGTCATCTCTTTTAAAATATTCAATTAACCTTTGACGAACAGCCGGAGCAGACATACGACGGACAGCTACTTCAGGATATTTTTCAGCAACTATTTCAGTGTCATTAAATTCAAGTTTAATCCAAGGTGGGTTACCACAGATGATATCAAAACCATCGCGCAGCCAAAAAACTTCGAGAAAATCCAACATAGGATGGAAGAAACGATAACGCTTTGATAATCTTGTAACGATATCCAAACGATCATTGCTTACTTGTCCTTCTAACTGTAGCTCTCCAGTCTGTCGACCTCCAACTTCAGAAAGGATTTCGTTGACCTCCATAGCTTTTACCTCACTTTCTTCTTCCGCTTGATCGAAAGCAAAATGCCCTTGCTTTGGAAGGAATAGGTCTTGTTGTCCAGTTTTATCGGCATTAGAAAAGCGTACTTTGTGCTCATACTCTACATCAACATTGAGAACCCGCTCTATATCATCCCAATATTGTTGACGTGTAGGTAAGCTTGCAGCATCTTCATATTCCCAAAAGAATAGAGAACACCAGTAATCCATCACAGCTTTCAACTTCCGATATGCAGAATTCTTACCATATCGGCGATCATCAAGTTCCTGACGTTGCTGGGTAGTATTGAACGGTAGTTCCCGATTCAAAGGATAATTCCACACACTATATCCATTATTGGCATATTTTTCTATACCCATCTGGAACTTTACATATTCTTTTAATAGTACATCGATCTTATTAGAAATACGCTTTAGCTGTGTATATTCATCACCAGTAATTCCTTTTAGCCAGCCACGCTTCTTTTCTTTCATAGATCGATATTCCGGATCTGTGCTTGAACGTTGGTGAGTAGTCAACACCCCAAGCATTTCTTTTACAGGAAGAAGAAAATGATAGACTTCAGTATAATGACGTAATGGCCGTTTGGAATCGAATGATAATCGACGAGTGCTTGCTTCCCACCATTTCTTATCAACATAATGCTTGTTTACGACATCACTTTGTACATCTGTCTGCTTATATACCTTTAACCACGCACCAATAACCGCATTTCCATGAGCCAGACGGTTTGAGAAGAAAGGTGTTTCCATGTCTCGATGCATGACATTAAGCCACAATGACAGTTTTCCTAGCTCTATCGCAGTTGCATTAAGGTCAACGCCATATACATTGTTGGTTGCTATGAAGGCTTTTGTTTTTTGAAGCTCATTGGGATAATCCAAAGGATCAATAGCTTCACTTACCTCTTTCTGCCTATATTGCAGATATAGTCGAGCAATTTGATTTATGGCCTCATTCTGGAATGCAGCAGCTCCCATAGCAGGCTCTAAGATTTTCATCTGCATAAGGTCACATGCTGATAGTTCTCCCTTCTCCAACTTTTCAACAATAGGACGTAGTGTATACTTGACAGTGCTTTTCGTCAGTACTTCTGGCGTATAGTAACTGGCAGATTTCTTACGATCACGACCATTCAAACGATATATAAAGCGTCCTTTCTTGTAAATGACATCTGTACCATTGTCCTCCTTTAATATTTCATCCTCATTGAAATCACCACGTCTTGAACGAGGTACTAGATATGTTTCAACTGTATCGCCAACTGGATGAACCTCAATATAATCCTCTTCTGCATAAAAACCACGATATGCCAATAGATTCTCATAGACGCTGCCCAATTGGTTGATGCCAAGATTAGCATAAGATATTCGACCACGAGCTTTACCTTTCTGCTGTTGAGACAGAGATAGCTGGCAAATGATACGCTGCCAGACTAAATTGCGGAATTGGACACCTTTTAATACTTTGAGTTTCTGTTCAGAAAATAACGGAGAGTCCAGATGACGTACCCGGAAAGAAGCCGATAACGATGTTTCATCTCGGCGATTTTCATTGTATCCTCCAAGAATTAATTTGAATAGTTGTTTGATACTGTAGTCAAAGAAATAACCGTTTTGCTCTTCTGCAGTAATCATATTAACTTGTTCTAAATCTCGTAGCATCTCTAAAGAATAGCCACGTTGATATGTCTTGTCGTTGATAGGCAAAATATCGAGATCTGGACGGCTCTCTGCATAAAAAATGAACAACAGACGGTAAATATATGTCAGACAGTCGTCACGCATCATCGCTTCGAAATTATCATCAGTTTCATCCTGTAGGTGGAAAGGATGTTCTGGGTGCTGTTTAATATACCAGATGGCCTCGTTTGCCAAATCCTCCACTGCACTTACTACTCCGAGCTTTAAGTCTTGCGTGACCAAATATGCGTTCTTGTATGACTCCTCTTCAAGTTGTTCCATTAGTGGCGTTTCTGCTGTGTTGGCCAATGCATCACGCGATACGAGCAGGTAAAACAGTGCGAAGTAGTTGCGCATACTACTTTGTGTCGTCTCGGTTAATAGCCGCTCTATGTCAAACTGCAAATAGGCTCCACGATTCCACTTGTCTGCATCCATGAAGAACACCTTGTTACCAGACAATAACAATATATAACGCGGATGTTCTTTTTCTGGCATGGCAAATACATGAGAAACCAAACGGTCAAGACCTGTCTCTGCAAATCCCAATTCAGGTTCATCACCAACAGTGATTAGGGTGTCAATGTCCATTACATATAACTGAGGAGTGTTATCAGCCCTACTACAGACAGTACGAACAGGAAACTCCTTCAATGCGCCATTTTCCCCTAAAGGCAGAGATAGGAGCGTGTCTGGCTCTGCTTTATCAACC
>JAEEGL010148189.1_pt1 | contig 19087 bp, 13 predicted proteins | sample 9134231 | NCBI WGS metagenome assembly JAEEGL01 (sample SAMN16246548, study PRJNA631951) | gut metagenome | biome: gut microbiome; feature: rumen; material: fiber-attached | host: Bos | place: Iran: Karaj | collected 2018-10 | reverse complement strand
CTCTATCATTGGCTTTGGACGCAGGTGGCTCTCTTCACTGATTCTGGTTCCGAATCCACCGGCTAAAATTACAACCTTCATATTTATTGCCTTTCAAATCATTACAAAAAATTGGATGACACGAACTATTTCTGTCACCAAAACACATTACCCTAATATACCCCATGTCTTTAAATTTAACAAGAAAAGTAATTCTCTTTTAAATATCCACCCCTAGCTCTTTATATTCCTTATAATCATCTCTCGAAAAGAAAAATATCTTGTTACAGGAATACTGTTCCTATTTGCATACTTGCTCTGCAAAATACTTTCCTGTAGCAAAGATAAGCCTAATTACATCCTCTTTTAATTCTTTTGGAAAACAATCTAGAACAGGTGCTGTTTCAAAGCTTAATACTCCATCAAAGTTAATATCCCTAAGTCCCTTAATTACACCTTCCCAGTCAAGAACACTTGCATTGTCTCTTGTTCTTGTAAATGTAAATGGAAGTTGATGAAGATCTGCAATCCCATCATTCTCATGCATATGCAAAACCTTAAGCCTTTTCCCGAGCTTTGTTATAAACTTATAAGAATCTAGTCCGACCAAATTTCCATGGCCGGTATCATAGCAAAATCCCAATATTTCTGCTCCGTACTCTTCATTTATCTCATCAATGCGCTCTACTGCCTTATAAACATTACACCCTGGTCCTTCTTCCATGTGTGCGCCTAATGGATTGTAAAGATTTTCCATACACATAGTTATATCAAGTTCTTTTGCTTTGGGAGCCAAAAATTTAAATAATTCTTTTGTTTTTTCCCATTCTTTTTCTTCGCTTCCGCAAATTGCCTGTAGTTTAATACCGTGTACAACTATATTATGGCAATTTAAGAAGTGGCATATCTCAAGACTCTTAATTCCAACATTTTCCCATAAAAAGGCATTAAACCCCTCTTTTGCTTTAGGGACGTACATAGGATATGGCATATGCATTTGATTAATTGTAATTCCATACTTATCAGCACCATCTTTATGAGGTTTAAAAAAAGTTTTTAATTCATTGGTACTTTTTTCAAAGAAGCTATTTCTCCTTTCCTCATACAAATCTGAATTAAGAAGATAATTATTCAATGAAAAATCGCAGCATTCAAATCCGATTTCATTAAGAAGTTTAAACCCATCAGCAGGATTTTCATCATAAACTACATTTTTACTTTGTACCCCAATTCTAAGCATTATCATTTACCTTTCTTGGATCAACAGCCATATCAGTTCGTTCATAGTCAAACGACGCCATATACCCATCATTAAACCATTCTATAGGATTGGGCAGTCCCATCTTCTGTAATTGTTCTGTAATTTCATCATAATAAATATTGCATATAAAAATTGCTGTATCAGAAGATATATCCCTAAGCTTTTCGGGATTTTCAACTGTAATCCCATAAAACTCTTCTCCCCATCTACTTTCATTATTATCACAGGTAAAAAGAGGTGGATACTTTTCTCCATAGTTCTTTAAATATGCTATACACATATTTCCCGCTCCAAATAAAACACGTTTTTGATATTTCTTTATAGTTTTTTCGATATTGATATGCCATATAAAAAATTTTCCGATTTCATAGGCTTTTTTAATAACACTTTTCTTGAGTAAATCCGGATATCCATCATAGGTATCCGTAAAATCCATTATTAAATCCCCATCAAAAGCTATTTTTCTAAGTGCACGAATCATATCAAGCCATGACGTTTGTTGCTTTCTAATACATGCAGTATATGGTAGCATTGAAACATCATGAATGCCATCTGTATCCCGTATTATAACGGCTTCTAATTTATTTCCAAATGGCACAATAGCATTATATAAATTCTGACCGGCAATAGTAGCAACACCAATATCCAAGCACATTCCAAAACGTACTTTAGTACTGCCACATTCCATATTTAACTCATCAATCCAGGTGCAGGCTTCCTCAGCTTCAGCACAGATTCCCCTGACAAAATGCCCATTTACATTTTTTAGCTGATTTAGCAAAAGAATTTTTATATCACTTTTAAGTTCATCTGCAGCCTTTGCAAGTTCAAGGTAAAATTCCCTATTGATCTCCCATTCATCTTCTGAGCTTATTTCTAAAAATAAAGGGGGTATAATAACTTTTTTACATTTATTTTTCACAGCTAAAAGCAGAGTCTCTTTTGAAAGAGCTGAAAAAACCTTTATATATCTTTCACCAACACCGGATTTATTTTTATACTTTATATCCGGTGCAGGAGATGGTGCAATCGCAATAGGAAGCACGAGGCCCTGATTTTTAGCAAAAGATACTATCCTCTTTTCTGCTTCTTCCTGTAAATATGATGGATTCTCCGTTAAATAGATTTTCCCTGCCTCTCGCTTACTATTATCTTTAAGAACATCCTCAAATTCACCTGGTAGGCAAAGCGCAGTAATATCAAGTAAAGCCATCTCGAAACCTGCATTCAAAATATCTTCAACATTCTTCTTAGGTCTAAGCTTTCCAATAATTCTCCTAGGTCTACAAATAAGCTTCATCACCACTCCTCTATTGTGTAAAAACTATATCAATTTTTTTTCAATTAGTTCCTTTAACCTTGTTGAACTTGTTGATTGAGTATATGGAAAGAATTCCATAGTTGCCCCATGACTCTCAAGGTATTTTTTGTACTGATTAAACCCAGGGTCATTGACATAATCACTACCGGAAAACTGCACATCAAAATGATGCATTTTGAACGCATCCTCTGTTCTTGCGTACATATACGGAATTTCAACAGCCTCATCGACATATCTACAACTTTTTACCATTTCTATTCTTTCTGCAAAAGGAACAAATGGCTCTGTTCGTTTTTGATGTAACACACCCTCGTCAGACAGAACACCTACAATAAGGTAATCACACATTTCTTTTGCCCTTCGGAACATATTTAGATGACCAATATGGTAAAGGTCAAATACTCCGGCAATATACCCAACATGATACTTCTTAATCCCTTTAGCAACTGTACTGTTGTTATAATTTTCTACCGATTCAACTGAGAGCGGATGTCGCTTTACAGGATAAGCCTTTGTCGGATCAAATACACTATATTCACTTATTCCCATATCATCCAGTTGTTTCATGACCGAATTAAAATTTTTAATACATATCAGTACTTTATATTCTCCCGGCCTAAAGTTCTCTAGTACAGATGGCGGCATTATTTCTATTCCTTCTGTTTCCTCAAATCCATCAGGATAAACCTTCTGTCCCCACCTATCTTTATTATTATCTATCACTGCATAAATATCATAATCACTGCCATAAAGAGCCAAAAACTTTCTTGCAAATATACCTGAGCCAAACAAAATAAGCTTTCTTGAATCCGCTCTGTCAAAAGTATCAATAAAAAGTTTCTGATATTCATCCACAGAATAATTCATGCGTTGCCTATTAGCATGAATTATCTCATTATCTTTTCTTATTTTCTTATGATAATCAAAAAGATTCTTCTCTTTTCTAAGACCTGTAAGCCATACATCTACAATCCTCTGAATAAAATGCATTCGATTTGTATCAGAATTGTCTAACCCATACCTTAAGAAAAGATCATGCCTTGATATCACCCTTTCTTCTCTTGGAGTTCCTTCATAGATACTAACTAAGACCCTCCAAAGAATCGCCTTTACAGGATAATTAGCTAAACAAAATTCCTGATCAAAAAACACAAATTTCCCATCAACAAAAAAAGTATTAAGTGGGATCATATCCACAAACCCTTCTTTTAAAAGGGATAATTTTTCTTCTTCCCAAGGTTCTTTTCGTTTTTTTTGCCGCTTTAATCTATCTGCTTCACTTTCATTTTCAGAAACAGGAAACTCATATTTCCCCTCAAACAGATCCGATGATTTATATATCTCATTCTTGAATTCATCAAGCCTTTGTAAAAATAGCTCTCTATCTTTCCAGAAAATTCGCTGTAAATATTTTGCCCCTGTTTCTGCCTTAGTAAGAGGCATTGTATAAATACCATCTTTCAGTTTTCCTTCTACTACCGAAACTCCTCTGCTTTTTAACTTTTTTATATTGGTATCGAGTTTTTTTAATCCCTCCTCACCTTCTTTGAAAGCAGCTTGTTTAGTAACCGTATCATTGTCATGGATTACCGTTATCATAGCTTCACCGTGCCCTCGATCCAAAGAACTGGTAATCTGGAGTGCATCAGTATGCGCACCATCAAGCGAACACTCTATCAAAAAAGCATTGGCCATTGTATGAAAAAGTTCATTATCCAACATGGAAGAGTATAACCGCTCTTCTTCAAGAAACAATGCTTCAGGCGAGTTGTAGGTCGGTATAATTCTGTTATACAATTCTTCATTAGGTTTATAACTATCAGCAAAAATAAAAGCAGCATTATCCAGATCTGAATACACTGAATAGAACTTATTGTGATCAAAGCCAGAACTTGAAATCATCTTCTTTATTTGGCTTTTATCAAAGCTCCTTCCCAAAAACTTGTCATCAGGACTTCTATAAGCTCTATAATAATCATCAATTCCATCTAATACCTGAGATGTGTATATATCTCTGTCCCCACAAAAATATCTGATTCCCAGTCTGTTGTTCATCCCAACAATCAACCGTCCATCAGATTCAAGATGTTTATATGCCCATTCAAAAAAAAGCTCCGGCTTAGCTAATTGCTCAGGATAAGCAATGGAAACGATATACTCTGCTTTTTTATGTTCTTTTTTTTCTGAAACCAATTTTCCATCTATTTCAGAAAGCATTATGCTTCTCGCATGTTTTCCGCATTTTTCCTTTAAAAAAGAAAAAATGGCATCCTCTTTTCCGATGTAGATAATATCTGCATCGTTTTTAAAAGGGTACCATCTTATTATTGATGTTCTTATATCATTTATAAGTTCTTGTGTTGTATCCATCACATTAGTCTCATAATTTCATAATTTACAATACAATAGTTCTCATAGCCACTTTCTTTAATTTTGTCAGTAATTTCCGTCAAATATTTGGGAGATACTGCAATCAATATTGCATCCTTTTCTTTATCCGGCTGATTGTCAAACTCAATCACAGGTATTTCACCTATACTATCCGGATCAGTGTTTTTACTACTCACCAGAAATGCTCTTGGTATCTCATTTCTCTTTGTCAAAATTCCAAGAAGATCCTTCCCATACTCACCGGCACCATAAATATAAATTGATCTGCTTCTTACAAGCTCCTTTTCAAGTGCCATAGTCTGCCGAATTATCTCATCCTTATGCGTAAAATACTCATCCCACTTATACAGTATTTTTTTTAGATCACACCAGGATAGTTCATCAAAGTCTTCTTCTCTTATAAGTCCATTCCTATCATCATCCATAAACTCATCATGAACCCTTGTCAAAAAAGACATTTTGTATTCATGCGCAATCCTTAAATAATTCCACTTATAAACATTATATTTGTATGTCTCAAACCAATATTTTACAAAAGGGCGTACACTGTTATTTTCAATATATCTTTTGATAAAATCCATCTCATCACAGACACAAAAAATTTTTTTATCTGATTTAACAGATGAATTACTGTTATCTACCCTATAATGATAAAATGCCGCTTTATTAAGTAGTATTCGCTTTGCCATAGCGAAACTAATAAACTTAAAACCAGTATCCTGATACGATGCTCCTGGAGTTTCATTAAATATTATTGAATTCTTTTCTAAAAAGCTTCTTTTGTACAGCCCCGTCCATATCGTGCCTCCCCCCATAAAAAAGAAAGGCTTCTCCTCAGACATACAGATTACTTCATCATATTTATAATGCTCAGGATTAAGTGTTGTTGAATATTCATCACCATCATCTGAATGCTTATAAAAGCCGGACATAACTATGTCCGTATCATTCGTAACAGCCCATTCCAACAATTTTTCAATCATATCCGACTCAATATAATCATCACTTTCAACAATTGATATATAATCTCCATGAGCATTTTGTAACGCTCTGTTCATAGTAGCGCCATAGCCACTATTTTTCTTATCTATCACAACGATCCTGTCATCTTTATTTTCAAACTGCCGCAGAATTTCAAGGCTATTATCTGTCGAGCCATCATTTACACAGATAATCTCCAACGATTTATATGTTTGATTTATTACACTATTTAAACATTCCGGTAAATATTTCTGAACATTATAAACAGGTATTAGTACTGATACTTTAGTCATTTCTTTGCAGTCATTCATATGACACTTCCAAAATTCAAACTATCACTCCATATTTTCTTAAAAATTGTAGATAAAACCCGGAAGTTCCGGCTCAGAATCTGTTTTTTCTATTTTCTCTGAAGTCTCTCCTATACTATCTTGCTTCATGATTGGACTATTTTTCATACTTGCAACCCTGATAAATGGTATAGCCTTTTTTACTACATCATCCTTATCCCATATCATGCCCAAAAACTCATCAAGTTCTGGTAAAGACTGCGGATGATACTCCATTAAATAATCTCTTTCAGGATATTCACTATAATAACTATCCTTGTTTTTTTCGAAATCACAATCAAATATTTTATTCATTGTCTCTTGTGATTCATTATTGCATGCCCATTCATATAGCCCTTTTTTCTCACGCTCATTCTTTTCTATCATCAAACTTCTCCTCTAATAACGCCAGTTTATTATCTGACATACTCCGTTCGGATGCGGATACCATAACCGACCAAAATACGTTCGTTAACGGTATTCAACTCCCTATCTGTCAATCTCAATCCATATACAGAGTAAATGTTCAATGCTACTATTCAGTCTAATTCATACTTTTCACGCCAATTCTCTTTTTCAATCCAATCTGGCTGTTCATCTTTTATAAAGACATAATTTTCCATAACCAAAACATCCATATCCGTCCTCATAAAACAGTCATACGCATTTTGAGGTGTACACACTATTGGTTCACCTCTGACATTAAAAGATGTATTCACAAGGACACTGTATCCGGTCTGCTTTTTGAACTCTTTGAGCAACTTATAAAAATATGGATTAGTCTCTTCTTTGACAGTTTGAATTCTTGCGCTATAATCCACATGAGTTACCGCCGGTATATCAGATCGCTTTTTCTTTACTACCTCCAGCATATCGTCAGATGAATCTTTTAATGATTTTCTGACATCATCCTTTATCTGTCTGCTTTCTTTTACATTCTCAACAAGAAGCATATAAGGACTTTCGCCATCAATTTCAAAATATTCCGAAGCATCCTCTGCTAAAACAGCCGGTGCAAAAGGTCTGAAAGACTCCCTGAACTTTATCTTCAAATTCAATTTAACCTGCATCTCTTCATTTCTGGCATCAGCAATAATACTTCTATTTCCCAGAGCCCTTGGACCAAACTCCATCCTACCTTGAAATAGCCCAATGACCTTACCTTCTGCTAAAAAGGAAGAGAGCTTTATAAACAGTTCAGAATCATCATATTTTCGAGCCGGGTACCCGTGTTCATTAACGAAAGAGTCAATGTCGTTATTAGAATATCCACATCCAAGATAGCTTCCTTTCTGTGAATCATTTTTATCAACTTTTCTTACAAGGCTCTTATCTAAGATATAATTCCCATATAAAGCCGCTCCAAGGCTTCCTCCTGCATCTCCTGCTGCTGGCTGTATAAATATATTTTTAAAGATTCCTGAATTATTAATTTTGCCATTTGCAACGCAGTTAAGTGCCACACCTCCTGCCATTACAAGATTGTCAATACCATCTCCATATTTATCCTTTGCATGCTTTACCATTCTGAGTATGACATCTTCTACCACTTTCTGGGCAGATGCAGCAATATCCATTTCTCTTTTGGTGATTCTGCTTTCAGGCTCTCTTCTTGGACCTCCAAAAAGATCAGCAAATGCATCATTGGTCATAGCTCGTCCATATTGAAAATCAAAATACTTAAGATTAAGCTTAAACGAGCCATCTTCCTTGATGTCAATTATCTCATCACGAATAAGCTGCTCATAAACAGGCTCTCCATATGGTGCCAGGCCCATAAACTTATAATCACCGGAATTGACTTTAAATCCGCAAAAATATGTAAATGCGCTATACAGCAATCCTATTGAATGTGGAAATCTCTCTTCTTCATAAAGTTTTAATTCCTTGCCATTTCCTACGCCTATGGTGGTTGTCGCCCATTCACCAACACCGTCGAGTGTTAAAACTACAGCCTTTTCAAAAGGTGAAGGATAAAAAGCCGATGCTGCATGGGAAACATGATGTTCACAGACATAGAATTTCCTGTTTTCATCAGGTCCCAGAATATCATCCATAAGCTTATGAACCCACAATCTTTCAGCAAAAGTGGATTCAAAGCCTCGTTCAATTACATCTTTCGAATCTTTGCCTGCGGCAAGTACATTTTTGACATATCTGTCCAATGTAAGAATCGGATTATCATAGTATATTACTGCATCTATTCTTTCCTCTCCGGTTATCTTACTTAATTCTTCAATGCAAAAATGTATTGCAGACACTGGCATCCTAGAATCATGTTTTACCCTAGAAAAGCGTTCTTCCTGCGCGGCAGCAATTATTTCTCCATTTCGTACCACACAAGCTGCTGAATCATGATATAATGCTGAAACTCCAAGAATATTCATATGTTTTTAAACACACCTTCCCTTTGAGCAACACTTTATCCCTATTCGTCTTTCACCATGTAGTTATTCATTATATTTTTTGATATGCCTTAGTTCTTTTCGAACTTTTCTATTTTACAACTATGTATCTTTTTATATTCATCATAGTTTATTCCCACAAATAGCAGGTCTCCTGCATATTTTTCAAGACAATCAAAATACTGTTTATTCTTTATCTGCTCCAAAGCACTTTCCGGAGTCTTATCTTTTTTTAACTCTATGATCATTGCCGGAATGTTAGGAACGTATGGAATAAACACTACGTCTGCAAAGCCCTTGCCTGTGGTCATCTCTTTTACAACTGTATATTTATTTAGCGCATAAATATATGCCAGATAAATTGCACTCTGAAGCGCATCTTCATTGTTATAACTGCGGTTGGACGTCACATGAATGTGGCTGGAATCAAGTGCCTCTTCAACAGCTTTTTCATTTCCCATAAGCGTTTTCTCAAGTAGTTCTTTGGATGATTTAATTATCTGATTTGTAATACTGTAATCATCAAGCGCTGCAATAGCATTCATCCATTCCTGTCTTACTTCCCTGTTAGGAATTCTGCAGGTCTTTTCTACAGAGTCATAAGCAAGGTATCCAAGATGTATAAGGTATGTGAACACGTCATCTTTAGTTACAAAATTGTCTAGTGTATTTAAAAAGCTGGTAACATTAACGTCGACAGATTCACCGGACAACATTTTAATAACATCATCTTTGGCTCCTTGAAAATTCTGACTAAGCCTTTCAGAAATCACCTGATAAGATGATGTCTTACTCCAATAACCTTCAAATTGTTGATCTTCTATGCATTTTACAACAGATTCAGGATTATAGATTTCATATCCACGCAGTTCATAGCCATCATACCAGGCCTTACATTCATCAAAGCTAACGCCATATTCACCACAAAGCTTTTTTACTTCATCTGTGGTAAATCCAATAAACTCAGTAAGATTGACAGCATTAATAAAAGTATATTCCCTGAAATTATTGAGTTTAGACTGAATCTTATCTCTGACAACCGGCAATATTCCTGTAATATATGCAAGTGATATCGCTGGTCTCAATGTATTACTCTTAAATAATCCATTTAAAAAACTAAGATATTCGTCAAAGAGTTTTTGCGATACTTTTTCACGAACAAGTACATCATACTCATCTATAAGAATTATGAATGTCTCATTTGTAGCTGAGTATACTTTAAGTATGGCTCTTGCCAGAGAATCATCCTCATTTATCTGAACATCACTAAATTCAGTCATTAACTCTTTTTTTACTTCATTTGTAATATTGGAAATCAGATTATCCTTATCCTGTATAATCTGATATTCGCTATTCATATCCAATTGGATAACATTGTATTTATTAAGCTTATCTTCATAACCTTCTGCTGATGAAATTTTATATTTTGAAAAAAGTTCTTTGGAATCGCACCCTTTAGAGTAATACGCTGATAACATGTTTCCTGCGATAGTTTTACCAAATCGTCTCGGTCTGGATACGCAGATATAGTTATTGGCTTTGTCAATAAATCTATTAGTTTCAGCTATAAGCATTGTTTTATCAACATAAATCTCTGCCACAGTTGCTCTTCTGAAGTTTTCATTATTTGGATTTAGATATATCCCCATTCTCCCACCTTTATAGTACGTTTCTCCATAATCATATTGTCTAATTCTTTTCTTAGTTGTCTATCATAATATCAAAATAGGTCTATAGTTAATGGTTCATCATCACATATCTTTTCCTCGTATATCCCCATCTTTGTGAGATTGCCCAGAATTTGCTCCCTGTCCAGCTTATTTTTGACCGCGATAAACACTACGTCAAATTCACTTTCAAGTAAGGCTTCAGGTTTTTTAACCATAATTCCCATTATTTTTTGGTCAAAAATTTTAGAATCCACCCATATCACAATATTGCATTCAGGATAACCACTCATATAATTAACATAGCTTTTCCCTACTGTACCTGCACCATAAATTGCTATCTTTTTATATTCCTTTTTCATGTATGGCGCAATATAAGTTGTACGGATCAGATCATCATAACCAAGTTTATTCTTTATCCCATATAAATAGACATCTCTCATCTGTCTTTCAAACTTTTCGGTCAAAACATTCTTAAGTGGATGTTCAGCAAATGCTCTCATTAGGGAATTTCTAAGTCTGTTAGCATCGATAAAAAATTCCGGGTCATATCTTTTGCTTGAAGAATCATTTCTCCTTATATAATTATATCCAATATAATCGCTTAAATAAACTGATGAGCATTTTAATACATATTGATATAGAAAATCCCGGTCTTCTCCGTATCTTATCCTTAAGTCCAAATTATTTTTTATCTCATCTATGATGGATCTCTTAAATAATTTCCCTGACATTGAAATGTTAAGTCCACGCTTATTTGTATTACTCACAAAAATCATATCTTGAATAAAATAACGCAAACTATCACCTTTATATTCTCCACATGGAATATTAGCGTCATCAAATTTACTATGTTCCCCATCAACAATCACGTCAATTCCGGTTGATACTAAATCAAACTCTTTATACTTCATTAATTGCTCAACCAAAGAAGACTTCATATAATCATCAGCATCACAAAAAGTGATATACTGCCCACGCGAATGCTCGATTCCAATCATTCTTGCCTTTGCAGGTCCACAGTGATTGTTCCTAATAAAAACAACATTGTTATAATCTTCTTGAAATCTGTCACAGATCTGAGCAGAGGCATCTTTCGAACCATCATCAACAAATACTATTTCGCAGTTTGAGTACGATTGATTTTTTACACTATTGAAGCTTTCTTCTAAGTATTTTTCTGCATTGTAAACAGGTATAATAATGGATACCAATTCCTCTGTTTTGATTAAAGAATTTGATTCAATCTTCTTCATGACAAACAACATCTACCTCATTATATTATGTGGGCTTTGATAATCCAGCGCATATTCACCATTCTCACGGATCAACTTCTCTTAACATTCCTCGCCTACTCCAAACCACTTCGTGAATTCTGTGGTTTCGATAAAGTTCCAGATGCTTCAAAGATCACTCGTTTTAAACAAGCTTTTCTTGATGATCTTCAGCTCGTTTTCGATAAGCTTGTTGATGTTACTGAACCCATCTGCCAGGAGATTGATTCAACCAAGGCAGATATGACCATCTTTGATTCATCAGGGATTGAGGCATTTGTTACGGAAAACAATCCCAAGTACGCTAGCCGAATCATCAAGCAGCTTAAGGCATATGCCAAAGCCAAGGGCTTTAATAAATCGTATGATCCATATAAGGCCACATACAGCGCCATGCCTTCACATGCTTCTGCGAATCCGGAAATCAAACAGTTATTCATAAATGGCCATTTCTGTTATGTATTCAAGTTTGGAATTGTTACAAATGGCCTTGGTGTTGTCCGGCACATATCCTTTTATAACAAGGAGTTCATGTCATCACATCCGGATATAGTCGTTGAAAAAAATCTTCTTCTCCTGATGAAGATAAATGCGATCATGATGCAAAATTAACCCTGATGGCATTCCATTCTGTCCTAATGATGATTCACTCCCTATGAAATACGAGGGCTCTTCAAAAAATGCATTCCATAATGATTATGTTAAAGTTGCGCATATACTTTTACTGAGTTTCGCAATTACCTCGTATATATTAGTTCTCAATTACTCCCTTTTCATATATTTCTGCACATGGAAACTCTTCATCATATTCTTTGAAGTTCTGGAACTCTATTATATACCGCATCTGCTATTATTTTATTTCCCTTTTCTATTACGTGATATATATCCATGTAGATGTCATCCTGTTCATCATCAAAAATATTTGAAAGGCAAAAGAAATTATCGTTATTTTGCTCGAATTTATTTTGATAAAAACCATGATATAATTTTTGCATTGTCTTATTTTGATCAGCATAACGTTTTGTTAGTGTATACATATATTCAATAGATGAAAGATTCTTTTTGGTCCCAAGCCAAGGCTGAAGGAAAAAATAGCCTTTTATTCCATACTCTTTTAGTACAGCGTTTATTATTCGCATATGCCTGTACCAACGCTCATAAGCATTTGTCGGTTTTCCCAATCCATTAAAAACACGCCTTTCGTCAGTTCTTTCACCTCCACCAAATACATTTTCCCAAATTCCATCTCTCACATAGCATTTTTCCACATATTTATACACATCAGTAGAATACGCAGACCCAAATTCACAATTCTCTTTTACCCAGCTTTCATTAACCCCATCATACACAATTACAACATCCGGCTTTAGGAGCAAAACATCACGCATAACCTTTATCAAAATATCTGAAGAAGTATACGCACAAACTCCCCCATTCAATATCTCTAGCTCTGGATTTAAATCGTAAAGAAAGTCGCCCCATGTTTTAAAAGAATAGAGTAATTCATCAGTTGTTGACCCCCCTAATAAAACAACGCGTTTTTTTGAATAGTCAGGCTTGCTCACTACAGAAAACCCTGGTAGTTCACATTTTCCTATATATGAATGACCTATTAAAACATCCAAGACATTATTTCTCTCATACCATTCTTCATTTACAAATCTGTTAAAAGTTACGTAATTGGTAACTGAAGCTCGTCCCAACTGTTTTAATTTGATAACATTTTCTTTTTTATATTCCCAAAAAACAACTGTGCTATCTTGATAATATAGTATTTCTTCAAGTTCAAAAACCGGTTTAGGTAGTGATATTTTGTTTTTTTCAGACACTAAATAATCATTAGATTGCACAAATCCTATTATGTTAAAATCAAACAAGCTAAGGAATTTATATATCACTAATTCTAGCTCTGATGTTCCGTAGATAAAAAGACTCCTACTTCGTAAATCATCAAAGCGTATCATAAAAGTATCATAATCAATTCTGAATCTTTCATTTGTAAGCTTTCCATACTCAAAGCCAAACACTATTTTCTTATTGTTCAGAATCATATTAAGCCACTCACCAATAAAAAAGAGCTTCTTATCAGGTATATCACCTACAATGGTTTTATAGATTTCTTCGCAATATATGTCTGATGTAATGATAATTGATACATCTTGCCTTAATTGACTCAAATAATCTTTACTATAAACATTCACCCCCTCATATTTCTTATCGGTTTCAACAAAAGAATCGACAAAAAATAAAATATCTATTCCACGTTCGGATAAAAAATGTTTCATTTTTTTACCAAAATCACCACAACCATATAAAACCACTGCATCCCTAATAATATTTCTATTAATAATAAATGCATATCTATCCATTTCTTTTTCAGAAACCATAGTAGAAGCGCATAGTTCCTCGACAAGAACAGCATTAGACTTTTTCAAGAAGTCTTTGTAAGCAATAACTTCCTTGTTAAAAAAAGTGCTATAGCAAAACTCATCATCTACAAATCCTTTTACATAATAGCCATACCATATAAGAATATAAAAAATATCAAGTGCTTTCCCACTTGTTCCACAAATATAAACAGCCTTTCCATTTAAAGAAGGATTAAATTCCAATAATTGTCTTCCTAAATCATATCTAATGCTTCTGCCCCTCATAAATCTCTTATGCCTCTCATAATATCAAAATAGGTCTATAGTTAATGGTTCATCATCACATATAAAATAACGCAAACTATCACCTTTATATTCTCCACATGGAATATTAGCGTCATCAAATTTACTATGTTCCCCATCAACAATCACGTCAATTCTGGTTGATACTAAATCAAACTCTTTATACTTCATCAGTTGCTCAACCAAAGAAGACTTCATATAATCATCAGCATCACAAAAAGTGATATACTCTCCATGGGCGTGCTCTATTCCAATCATTCTTGCTGTTGCAGGCCCACAATGATTGTTCCTTATAAAAACAACATTATTATAATCTTTTTGAAATCTGTCACAGATCTGAGCAGAGCCATCTGTCGAACCATCATCAACCAATACTATTTCGCAGTTTGAGTATGATTGATTTTTCACACTATTGAAGCTTTCTTCTAAGTATTTTTCCGCATTGTAAACAGGTATTATAATTGATACCAATTCTTCTGTTTCAATCAAAGCGTTTGAGTCAATCTTCTTCATAACAAACAGCATCTTCCTCGTTATTCAGTAATTATCTCTATAAGCCTGTCCAAATCTTTTTCCTGTCTTTTATTAACTAGCGGTAATCCAATCTCTATTTTTTGCTTCAAATCACTTCTAAAACTATTTGAAAAACACTTCAAAATAGCAACAGCAATTTCATTAATTAAAAAAGGATTAAAATATACAACCATGTTTCCGCATATTTCTGATATAGATGTGCCAGCAGAGCAAGCACATATTGTTCCGTACTTCATTGCTTCAATTGGAGGATATCCAAAACCTTCATTTAAAGATGGATACAACAGCATATGAGCATTTTTATACAATGACTCAAGTTTTTCTGTCTCTATCCTCTTTAAGAAAACAAACCTCTCTGTGTGTCTAAGTCTTCCCATATATATTCCTGGATCATTAACACCTACAATAATAACCTTATAGCTATCAGGAATATATTCTCTTTTTGTATCAAATAATCTATCAAAAGCTAATGCCCCTCTTAAGGCATTCTTATAATATATTGAACCACCTAATAGCAAACCATAGTTATTTTTATCCGCCCCCAAGCTTTTTATAAATAATTTCTCTTCCTCATCAGGCAATGTTCCATCATTTTTTTTGTTTGGAGAATACAGTACTTCTATTTCATCAGGCGATAAAGTCGGGAAATAGTACAATAGCGCATTCTTAGTATATTCTGAAACTGTAATTATCTTCTTGCTCTCAAAAGCCATTAATATCTTGCGATAATTACCAATTTCAATATTCTCTACTTCAACTCCACAGTCGTATATAAAGTCACAGTCGGTAACTTTATTTCCTTTAAACCATGACTCTTCTGCCAACCTATAAAATTCAGTTTCAACCGCTCTTACGCCATGGAATGTCCCAACAAATCTTGCATTGCAACGTTTACCAATATATTCCCACTCAGTTTTATACGGCATAGGAGAATAAATTGTGTCATATCCTTCTCTTTTTACTATAGGCAGGATTTCTCTAAAATATCTAATAGGATACACCTTCCAGCCACTGTTAATAACATACTTAATAAAGCGCTCATCAATTGGCATATTTTCAAAGAATACCAACCCATTATCCTTATTTTTCAAAGACAATAACCTATCCAGCACAACGTTACCGTACTCGGCGCCGCCATCATATCGCCAATTATGCTGATACGAAACAAAATCAAATAGAATTTTCCCCATATCTATTCATCCTTATTAAAACGCATAAAAAACAACATCCTCAAGTGAACACACATTCTGACATTTTACTTTCAGTTCCTCTATCATGTTTACCGGTTCTAATGGATCAATGTAAACAATCATATCTACATTTTCTTTAAAATTTTCAATCGTAATTGTTTTTATATCGTCATAGTAGTATTTTTCTTCACTATCTATAACTGCAACGACTTCACACTTTGTATTTTTTAGTTCATCCCAAAGATGCCTTGCCATATCTCCCATACCGTAGATAGCAATCCTGCGGATGTTCCTTGCACACAAATAGTCTCCAATATTCTCACCTTTATGTTTCAAAAACATCCATCTATTAAGGACAATATAAAATGTATCTCGTCGTCTAGGCTTCTCCATTTTTATCCCTCTTCTTTCAAACATCATCTCTTTTACCTGCCAAATTTTTCTGCCGGATAAATTTCAAGCGATGTAATTCAAACCTTTATTAATCACAAAACTCCCAATATAAGATAACTTCATACCTTACATTAGGAGTTTTTTTATTTCAAAACGCTCTTTTATATACTATAATCTCATGCCATTATTTTCGTTATGTCCTTGTTTTTATTTAGATGTCATCAACTCTTTTACATAATCAATTAATAACCCTGTATTATCTGTAATTGCTTCTATTTTTTTCTTCTTCAATTATCTGTTCGACCTGTGTCAACATAAGCATCCTCCAGCTTCTGCTTGTCTCTGATTTTGCATGATATCCTGCTCCAAAGCTCCTCCGAGTCTATCTCAGACAAAAAAGCCTCCCTCTATATGCATTATATAGTCAGCAAGATTTAAAAATGGTTTTATCTGTTTTCTTGTGACATCAGCAGTGCAAAGAATCAGAACACGAAGCTTTGTGTAATAGCACACTATACGCCTTCTGTAAAGTATGAAGTTTTCAAAGTGCGCCACTATATGATTAGTTTATATATTGTTCTTTTTATAAACATTTATTGCATATTTTCATTTTTGCATAATCTTCAAGCCCAATTCCCTCATAATTCCTAGCAATTTTTTCAAATATCCGTTTTAAGTGCTCATATAGTATTTCTATGTCTGCCTCTGTCTGAAAAGTTGGACTACCACCTGGCATTAATTCAGATGAATGTATCATAAATTCCAAAAAATCACATTTAGAATTCTTCCTGCAATCTATTAAATATTCCATTTGCTTAAGGTTTTTGCCATCAGGTCTAAGCCACCATACACGTCGCCTCTGGTCATGATTAAGTATATCTTTGTATGCCTTATTAAATAATTTGTATGAAACCATTGTACTTACAGGCACTTCAATAACGCCATTAATAACAGAAACATCCTTGCTATAATTGGTATAATCAATTCCTACCATTCCTGGAGTTAGCCCTTTAGTTTCTTTCCAACTCACTCCTGGTGTAACTGAACAATCAGCCACATATCCATGTTTTAATAACAAATTGAAATATGTATCGTTCATAGTCCATCTACCTGCACGGTGAACCACGGGTTTTCTATCAAATCGCTCAGTTATCAGATCTGTCATTGATACGATTTTCTTCTCCATTATATCTTCCGGGTATTCTATAAGATAAGGCTTTCCAGAAACATCACTTTTGGGTAATTCATAAAATGGAGGATTATTCCACGCATGCAAATGCATTCCTATCTCACATTTATTTTGAAATAGCTTATTCTTCGTATACTCTACAAATCTGTCATCAGACACCATTTCCCAATTACAAAGGTATGTCGGCACAAATCCATACTGCTCACAAAGCTCCTGAAATCTAGGTATAAACAGTGAATTCTCAGTAGTAACTGGATCATCTGCCTTGCATTTCCAAAGATTATCACCTTCAGTATCTAGCGTTATTATAAAATATTTTTTATTCATATCTTATTGACCTTATTATTCCCTACCAAAATAATACTTTTTGAACCCCAATTGTTTTAATCTGGTAATCATTTCTGCCATATGGTTCTCATATAGTGAAGCCAAAATCACAGTAGCCTCATCTTTATATTCGACAAATTCACTGATTTGTTTGATTGGTATCCCATCGACTTCCTTCATTTCAGGTGGATAAGAAACTGCAAAGAACTTCTTGCCGCTACAATTGTATGCCGTCCTCATTACTGCTCTCCCAAAAGTAGCAGCACCATAAACTATTAAAACAGAAGCGTTTTCCAGATCATAGTCATATTTTTGCTCTTCTGCAATAATGCCATTATCTGTAGCAGACTTTTTTTCTATTAGTTCCCGCCATTTCAAAATCAATTCGTCGTTAGGGTAGTTTGCCATAAAATCAAGGCACTTTTCACATAATTCCAGCTGTAAATTTTCGTTAGACAAAAGCAGTTCCAGGGCATCAGACAAATAATGCTTATCTAAATCCTCCTCTTTAACTTTGTCTTGAACAAGAATTCCTCTCTCAACTCTTCTTATTCCCTTCGTTTCCATGGAATATGTCTTTTCTCCACCAAGTATTTCTCTTGGACCAGACATACAATCCGTAGAGATAATCGGGAGTCCATATTGCATTGCTTCCAATAAAACATTTGGAAATCCTTCTGAAACAGATGAAAAAATAAAAGCTTTTGCATTTTCATAATATTGGGAAACATTTGGAGTATGCGGAATAATAATTATATAATCTTGTGCATTTTCTTTAATTATTTGTTCTTGAAGCTCGTCATAAAGCACTCCACTTCCCAATATCACAAGCTTAAAATTATCCTTATTCTTTTTCTTGTAATAAACAAATTCATCAATTAATCTTTTCTGATTTTTCTCCCATGTAAGTCGCGCTACATTTAAAATATATTCTTTACCCTTAAGGCGGTATTTTTCCCATTCTTCACTTTCTTTTTTTTCTGAAAAAGGATAAAACAAATTGGAAATAGAAAAAACAATATCAGGCGCTATCTGTATGTATGAGATCAATAACTCCTTACATCCTTCCGAACATGCAACCACAGCATCCGCATATGGATAATACTTTTTTATGCTCGGAATATTTGCTGATAACATCTCAGACACATTTCTCTGTGAAATAATGGTAATATCT
>JAEEGL011988381.1_pt1 | contig 19088 bp, 12 predicted proteins | sample 9134231 | NCBI WGS metagenome assembly JAEEGL01 (sample SAMN16246548, study PRJNA631951) | gut metagenome | biome: gut microbiome; feature: rumen; material: fiber-attached | host: Bos | place: Iran: Karaj | collected 2018-10 | reverse complement strand
GCAGGATTTGCTGTTCGTGATATTCACCCTTCACACTACGGAAGAATTTGTCCGGTTGAAACTCCTGAAGGTCCGAACGCAGGTTTGATTGGTTCTTTAGCTACTCACGCAAGAGTTAATGATTATGGCTTCATTGAAACACCATATTTCGTTGTTAAAGACGGAAAGGTTACAAATGAAGTACACTATATGTCAGCTGACGAAGAAGAAAACGTACGTGTTGCTCCTTCAGACGTTATGCTGAATGAAGACAGATCATTCAAATCACAGTATGTTCCTATCCGTTATAAATCAGAATTTACAATGGGTAATTCAGACAGGGTTGACTATGTTGGTGTTTCACCTATCCAAATTATCTCGGTTGCTACATCAATCATTCCGTTCATTGAACACGACGATGCTAACCGTGCTCTGATGGGTTCTAACATGCAACGTCAGGCAGTTCCTCTTTTGATTACTCAACGTCCTATAGTTGCAACAGGTCTTGAAAAGAGAGCTGCAAAAGACTCTTGCATGGTTGTTGTATCTGATGTTGACGGTACAGTTGAAAGAGTTGTCGGTGAAGAAATCTGGATCAGAGATAAAGCCAACAAACTCCATAAATATCAATTAATGAAATATTTAAGAAGTAACCAAGATACTTGTATTAACCAAAAACCGTTAGTAAGAGACGGAGACATTGTTAAAGCAGGCGATGTTATCGCAGACGGTGCATCAACCTGTGGCGGTGAGCTCTCACTCGGAAAGAACGTTTTAGTTGCTTATATGCCTTGGGAAGGATATAACTTCGAGGATGCTATCCTGTTAAGTGACAGATGTGTTCACGATGATATCTTCACTTCAGTTCACATTGAAAAACTTGAAATAGATGCAAGACAAACAAAACTAGGACCTGAAGAAATTACACGTGAAGTTCCGAATGTTTCAGAAGATTCATTGAGACACTTGGACGAAAGAGGTATTGTCAGAATCGGTGCTAGAGTTTATGCAGATGATATTCTGGTTGGTAAAGTTACACCGAAAGGTGAATCAGAGCACCCACCGGAAGAAAAATTATTAAGAGCAATCTTTGCTGAAAAAGCAAGAGACGTTAAAGATAATTCACTGAGAGTTCCTCACGGTGAAGGCGGAAGAGTTGTCGATGTTAAAGTATTTGACAGAGAAAAAGGCGATGAACTTCCACCGGGAGCTAACACAGTTATCAGAGTTTATATTGCTCAAAAGAGAAAGGTATCAGTCGGTGACAAACTTGCAGGACGTCACGGAAACAAGGGTATTGTTTCAAGAATTCTTCCTAAAGAAGATATGCCTTTCCTTCCTAACGGAACTCCTGTTGATATAGTATTGAATCCGCTGGGCGTTCCTTCACGTATGAACGTCGGACAGACTTATGAATGCTTACTCGGTTTAGCAGGTTACTTAACAGGTAACTACTATGAAGCTCCTCCGTTCGATGAAATGTACGGTGAAAATAAATCTGAAATTGCAACTAAGCATGAGCTTTTAAAAGGTATTAAAGAATCAGGCTGTGATTGGGTAAGAGAAGACGGTAAAGTAGTTCTCCTTGACGGAAGAACAGGTGAACCGTTTGATCAGCCGGTTGCTGTCGGTGTTTCATACTTCCTTAAATTAGTTCACTTGGTTGATGATAAGATTCACGCAAGAAGTACAGGTCCTTACTCATTAGTAACTCAACAGCCTTTGGGTGGTAAAGCTCAATTCGGCGGACAGAGATTCGGTGAGATGGAAGTTTGGGCTCTCGAAGCTTACGGTGCTGCTTATACACTTCAAGAAATGTTGACAATCAAATCTGATGATGTTAACGGACGTTCAAGAGCGTATGAAGCAATTGTTAAGGGCGATAATATCCCGAGACCTGGTATTCCTGAATCATTTAAAGTATTGGTTAGAGAACTTCAAAGTATTGCTTTGGACATTTCTGTTTCCAAGAAAAGCGGTGAAGAAATTGATTTAATGTCAGACACAGACGATATCAGAAAACCTGCTCCCAAGAGAACATTATCTGATATTGATTCCGAATTGTTGAATATTAATTTCTTCGAAACATCAAATGTTTATAAAGAATAGAGATAAGGAGATAGAAAATTGTCTACAAGTATAGATTATTTTGATTATATACGAATCAGTATTGCTTCTCCCGAAAGGATTTTAAAATGGTCCTACGGTGAAGTCACAAAACCTGAGACTATCAACTATCGTACGTTGAAACCTGAAAGAGACGGTCTTTTCTGCGAAAGAATTTTCGGGCCTACAAAGGACTGGGAATGCTATTGCGGTAAATATAAGAGAGTCAGACACAAAGGTATCATCTGCGAACGTTGCGGTGTTGAGGTTACTGATTCAAAAGTAAGACGTCACAGAATGGGACACATTAAGTTAGCAGCTCCTGTCAGCCACATTTGGTTTTTGAAGGGTATTCCTAGCTATCTTGGTTTGCTCCTTGATATGACTCTTAAAGATTTAGAGCAGGTAATCTACTTCAATAACTACGTTGTTATTGATCCTGCTGACACAGAATATAAAAAATATCAGCTCTTAACTGAGGAAGAATATGAAGAATTAGAAGGCACAAACCTCAAAGCAGGTATTGGTGCTGAAGCAATTAAAGAATTGCTTTCTGAAATCAAACTCACAGACTTGGCTGAATCAATCAGAAACGAACTGAACGGACTATCAGGAAGTGTTCAAAGAAAAGCTAAGTTAATTAAGAGATTGAGATTAATTGAATCATTAATTGATTCAAATACAGAACCCACTTGGATGATTATGGATGTACTTCCTGTAACTCCTCCTGACTTAAGACCTATGGTTCAGTTGGATGGTGGAAGATTTGCTACTTCAGACTTAAATGACTTATACAGACGTGTTATCAACAGAAACAACCGTTTGTTAAGACTGATTGAAATGGATGCTCCCGAAATCATCGTTAAGAACGAAAAACGTATGCTTCAGGAGGCTGTTGATGCGTTAATTGATAACGGCAGACGCGGAAGAACGGTTGTCGGCCCGAGCAACAGACCTTTGAAATCATTGAGTAACATCATCGAAGGTAAGCAGGGACGTTTCAGACAGAACTTGTTAGGTAAACGTGTTGACTACTCAGGCCGTTCAGTTATCGTTGTCGGTCCTAAATTAAGCCTCAATCAGTGCGGTTTACCGAAAGAAATGGCTATCGAGTTATTTAAGCCTTTCGTAGTTAACAAGTTAATTGAAAGAGGACTTGTTCAAAACATCAAATCCGCAAAGAAAAAGATTGAACGTTCAGAGAATGTAGTTTGGGATATATTGGAAGAAGTAATTCAGGGTCACCCCGTAATGCTCAACCGTGCTCCTACACTTCACAGACTCGGTATTCAGGCATTTGAACCTGTTTTGGTCGAAGGTCGTGCAATTCAGCTTCATCCGCTTGTTTGTACAGCATTCAACGCAGACTTCGATGGTGACCAGATGGCTGTTCACGTTCCTTTATCAATCGAAGCTCAAACAGAAGCAAGAATGTTGATGCTTGCAACTAATAATATTTTGGCTCCTGCAACAGGTAAACCTATCATAACCCACTCACAGGATATGGTTTTGGGTATGTATTACCTCACAATTATGGAAGCTGAAAAAACAGAGCAGTTGAGATACTTCTATAGCTTCGAAGATGCAATTTCGGCTTATGAAACAAAAGTTATTAAGCTTCATGACAGAATTATTGTTCGTGATGAAAAAGGCGAAAGACTTGATACAACAGTCGGAAGAATCATTTTCAATGAAACTATCAGAAACTCAATATTGGCATCATAAATAATATAAGGTGAATGATAACATGGATACATTAATGCATAAAAATACTAGAAAACAGCTTGATTATATCAACAAGCAAATGGATAAAAAATCCCTAAACAAACTGCTTGCTCAAGTTTACCTTGAATATGGCGGTGCTAAAACAGCTGCTCTTGCAGATAACCTTAAAAACTTAGGGTATAAATATGCAACAAAAGCTGGTACAACAATTTCAATTGCTGACCTTAGCGTTCCTGAAGTTAAAAAAGAACTTCTTAAAGATGCTGAAGTTGAAATTGAAAAATCAACCCATAGATATTTAAAGGGTGAAATTACAGAAGTTGAAAGATACACAAAAGTTATCGACACTTGGTCTGAAACAACGGCTAAGTTGACAGAAAGTGTTGTTGAAAACTTCGACAGATTGAACCCGGTATATATGATGGCGTTCTCCGGAGCAAGAGGTAACTTATCACAGGTTTCACAGCTCGTTGGTATGCGTGGTTTGATGGCTGATGCACAGGGACAAATCATCGACTTACCTATTAAATCTAACTTTAAAGAAGGTTTGTCAGTTACTGAATACATCATTTCATCATACGGTGCAAGAAAAGGTCTTGTTGACACGGCGTTAAAGACAGCTGACTCAGGTTACTTAACAAGAAGACTTGTTGACGTTGCTCAGGACGTAATTATCAGAGATACTGATTGCGGTACAAAACGTGGTATTAAAATGACAGATATCTCTGACGGAGAAAAAATTGTTGTTTCTTTAATTGACAGACTTTTAGGAAGAACAATTGCTGAGGACATCAAAGATAAAGACGGAAATGTTGTTATTCCTGCCAACAAAACAATTGACAGAGAAGACCAAAAATTAATCGAAGGTTTGGATTTGCACGAAGTTTTAGTTCGTTCCCCTCTGACCTGCGAATTGAAATCAGGTATCTGCCAAAAATGTTATGGTTGGGCTATGACAACTCAAAAACCTGTTGATGTAGGTGAAGCAATCGGTATTATTGCGGCTCAATCAATCGGTGAACCCGGTACACAGCTGACAATGAGAACCTTCCACACAGGTGGTGTATTTAAGGGCGCTGGCGCTGTTAAAGAAATCATTTCTGATGTTGACGGTGAAATCGTAACAAAGATTGTTACAAGAGATATGAGAACAAGACACGGTGATAACGTAGCAGTAACTTTGCAGGAATCCGATTTGGAAATTAAAACCGCAAAGAGAACACACAAATATCACATTCCTTCAGGCGCAGTTTTGTTCCTCAATAAAGGCGCAGAAGTTAAGAAGGGCGATGTAATTGCTCAATATGAACCTCAAAGCCAAGGAAACGGAAGCCGTTTAACTGAAAAAGCTACAAAAGATATTACTGCTGATTTGTCAGGTGAAATTGTATTTGAAGATTTCGTAGCTGATGAAAAGAAAGACAGACAAGGTAATATTTCAAGAACAGCTAACAAAAACGGTATCGTTTGGGTATTAGGCGGTGACGTTTATAACCTCCCGAGCGGTTCAAAAATCTTAGTTAAAGATAAACAAGAAATCAAGGCCGGTGAAAAACTTGCTGAAATCCATATTATTTCAGAACACGGCGGTGAAGTCAGACTTGGTGACAGCTTAGTTGTCGAAGATGATGTATTTGAAGGTAAGAAGATTAAGAAGATTGTTCAGGGTAAAGAATTGACAATCGTTATTGCTTCTATTGCTCCTTCAAATGCTGATTTTGAACTTACTAAGAAAGAACAAATCTGGACAGTCAAGAAAACAGGCGAAAAATATATCGTTAAAGCTCCTATTGATACAATGGTTGAGAATGGTACGGTTATTGCAGAGCTTGTTGATGATGAATGTGCAGTTACTTCCTCCGGTGAAATCAGATACAACGGTGTTGAAGTTGACGAAAATCAAATCATTACTAAACCCGGTGAAATCATCTTTATTCCTGATGAAATCCATCAGCTCTCTAAAGATGCTTCATTGAAGATGGTTGAAAGCGGTACTTACGTTACGGCAGGTACAGAGGTTGTTAAAGACCTTTATACTCACCTTGACGGTATTGTTGAAATCAAAGAATTTAACGATATCATTACCGAAGTTTCAATTTGTCCGGGTGAACTCTATACATTAAACAGCCTCAGCGACTTAAAAGTTGAGGAAAATGAACTTGTAACTGCAGGAACAACTATTGCTCCCAAGATTAAAGCAAAAGTTGATTCAATCGTTACTATTTTGGATTCTGATAATGATACTCTCAATATTGACGATTTGGATGAAGAAATGGATTTATCATCATTAGATGAAGATTCGATTCCTAACAAACCTGTTCAAATCTTATTGAGACCTGTTCAAAAATTTGATATTCAAATGAAGGACGTTTCAATCAATTTCAAATCGACAGATGATGCAATTAATCTCGTAACAGTTACTCAGTTGCAATATAAAGACGGATCAAGAGTCAGAAATCTTGACGGTAGTGTTTTAACAAGAACAAGTTTAGTTCTTCAAATGGACGGATACTTAAGTCACTTAAAGGGCTTGGTTGAACTTGATAAGCAAGATAAACTCAGAATTGTCGTTCTTGAAAACCTCATTGTAAGACGTGAAATTGAGGGTAACTCAAAAACGGCTTCCGCAATGCAGACAGAACTTCTTGTTAAAAACGGTGATGTAATTAAACCGAAAACACCTGTAGCAAAGACTCAGGCTCTTGCAATTGCTGATGCAGTTGTTAGTTTGAAGAAGAATGACGAAGAAAATGCAAGAAGATTATTGCTGATTTCTGACAGTTATGAATCAACAGTAAACTTAAAATCAAAACCGACAGTAAAAGTCGGACAATTGATAAAGATGGACAACGTAATTTCTGAAAGCGGTGAAGTTTCCGAAATTTCAGGTATAGTTGTTGCTGTTGATAAAAAATCAATCACAGTCAGAACAGGTCGTCCTTACTTAATCAGTCCGGGTACAATGCTTCAGGTTAATAACGGATCATTGGTACTCCGTGGTGATATGATGGCAACATTGCTTTATGAAAGACAAAAGACAGGCGATATCGTTCAAGGTTTGCCGAGGGTTGAAGAACTTCTTGAAGGAAGAAAACCGAAAGATTCTGCTATCGTTGCCGAAACTGACGGTGTTGCCGAAATTGAGATTGAAGATGAAGTTGCAAGACTCTATCTTAAATCAGGCGATTCAAGAACTGAAATCAAATATCCGATTGATTCTAATATCATTGTTGCGGACAAGCAGAAAATCAAAGCCGGTCAACCTTTGACTGCAGGTCCTCTGAACCCGCACGATGTTATCAGATTAAACGGTGTTGCTGCTGCTCAACAATACCTCGTAGACGAAGTACAGAGAGTATATCGTTCACAGGGTGTTGATATTGCAGATAAGCACGTTGAAGTTATCGTTAAACAAATGACCAAGAAAGTTAAAATTCTTGATTCAGGCGATTCCAGATTACTTCCGGGTGAATATCTTGAATGGCAGACTGTTGAAGAAACAAATAAAGAAATCAGAGATAAAGGCGGAGTTGAATGTACTTATGAACCTGTACTTTTGGGTATCACAAAGGCAAGTTTGAACACTGAAAGCTTTATTTCTGCAGCTTCCTTCCAGGAAACAACAAGAATCTTAACTGAAGCTGCCGTTGAAGGTAAACGTGATATGTTGAGAGGCTTGAAAGAAAACGTCATTATTGGTAGATTAATACCTGCAGGTACAGGCTTCTACCATTTGACAAATGCTTCCGAAGAAAAAGACAGAGAAGCTCAAAAGAGAGCTGCTGAAAAGAACAATGCAAGAAAACCTTCAGCTATTTTGGAAGAAATCGAAGGTATGTTCGGCTCACCCGACTTTACAATTGAATAAATTAATATTCAGAGTTAATATAACGGCGGTGGTTTTACCATCGCCGTTTTTATTTGGGTTATTTTATGATAAGAAAAATTGTTTTGTGTGTTCTTTTCCTTTCACTTGTTGTCTTTGCTGATGGACTCTCTGATGTCAGAGAATTTTTTGACAGTTATGTTAAAGATGCTAATTCATACAGTAAAAGATTGTCCGAGTACTATTCAACTGATGCAAAAATAATCAGGGTAGTTATTAAACCTGACGGTAAGCAAGAAAAAATTATATTTAATGCCGATGATTATTTGAAACAACTTAAGAAGAGGTCTAAAATTGCACGAATAGTCAGGTATAAGAATCGGTATGAAGACATTAAAGTAACGGATTTAGGTGATGGTAAATTTAAGATTAGTGCTCTCAGGTATCCTATGAGAGATAAAAAGGGGCTTAATTTTTATTTTATTGTTAAAGATTCCGAAAGTGGTTTTAAAGTCATTGAAGAGAGTATGGAAACAACGGTTCAGGATTTTTTAAAATATGCAAAATAAAAACGGTGCACCTTATGATGCACCGTTTTATAAATTTTATTAAATTAATGTTTGATTAATGAATCACCTGTCATTTCTTCTGGTTTTTCAATTCCCAAAAGTTCAAGAACTGTCGGTGCAATGTCACAAAGTGAGCCGCCATCTCTCAAATTAAGGTTTTTATCAACATTAATCATAAAAAATGGAACAGGGTTAGTTGTGTGTGCGGTGTATGGTGCGTGGGTTTCGTTATCCTCCATACATTCTGCGTTTCCATGGTCTGCTGTGATTAGAACCTGAACTCCGTTTTCTCTTGCTTTTGCAACTATTTTACCTACGCAACTGTCAACTGTTTCGCAAGCTTTGACTGCAGCTTCCATAACACCTGTATGCCCTACCATATCAGGGTTTGCAAAGTTTACGAGCACAAAACCATATTCGGGGTTTTCAAGTGCTTTCAAAACATTTTCACAAACCTCGGGTGCGCTCATCTCTGGTTGCATATCGTATGTCGGAACTTTTGGCGAGTTTACAAGTACACGTTTTTCAAGTTTGTTTGGTGTTTCAACACCACCATTAAAGAAGAAAGTTACGTGTGCATATTTCTCTGTTTCAGCTGTTCTGAACTGTTTAATTCCGTTCTTATCAAGAACTTCACCTAAAATATTTGTCATTTTTTGTGGTTTAAAAGCAACGGGGAATGGGAAAGTTGCATCATACTGTGTGAAGGTTACGTAGTAGATGTTATTTCTGACAACTTTTCTGTTAAATCCGTCAAAGTCTTTGAAATTGATTGCTTTTGAAATCTCTCTTGCTCTGTCGGGGCGGAAGTTGAAGAAGATGATTGCATCATTGTCGTTGATTCTTGTTTCCTGACCGCCGATTACTGCAGGTTCAACAAATTCATCATTTACACCTTTTTCATAAGAGTGTTTAACTGCTTCAACGGCTGATTTTTCTTGTATTCCTTCACCTAAAAGAAGTGCATTATAAGCTTTTTCAATTCTTTCCCATCTGTTGTCTCTGTCCATAGCCCAGTATCTTCCTGATACTGTTGCGATTGGAGGCAGACCTGCTTCTTTTAGTGCGTTTTCTACTGTTGTTAAATAACCGACTGCACTTTGAGGAGGAGTGTCTCTTCCGTCAAGAAATGCGTGGAAATTGACTTTTTTAAGTCCTTCTCGTTTGCAAAACTCTATAAGAGCAAGAACGTGGTCTAAAGAACTGTGAACACCGCCTTCTGAAACAAGTCCGTAGAGGTTTAGTGATGAATTATATTTTTTAACGTGTTCAACGGCTTTTAGAAATTCTTCATTTTTGAAGAAAGAGCCTTCTTTTATTTCTTTATTTATTTTTGTAAGTTCTTGATAAACAATCCTTCCTGCACCGATGTTGAGGTGGCCGACTTCGGAGTTTCCCATTTGTCCTTCGGGAAGTCCGACGTGTTCGCCTTCAGCATAGATTTGAGTGTGTTTTTCTTCAGTATTAAATTTATCAATGTTCGGAGTGTTGGCTGTTTTTGTTGCATCTTTAATGCAGCCTGATGACATTCCCCAACCATCCATTATACATAAAAGAACTCTTTTTCCCATATTGTCTTTTTCCTTTTATTTTCCAAAAATTTTCATTATTTTATCCAAAAGTCCTTCATCTTCATCGACAGGTCCAGATCCTGTGTCAGCCATCTTTTCGACTTTTTCTCTAAGTTTTTCTGTGTCCGGTGAAAGAGGTGCTTTTGAAAGATATATATTATAATTTTCTTTTGCAAGCTTCATATTTTTAAGCTTTTCATAGCAAAGTCCAAGCTGATTATAAACCTGAGCATCATCAGGCTTAACTTCTTTCCATTTTTCGAGGTATTCCAGTGCCTGACGAAATTCATACATATCTGAATAAAATTTAGCCATACCCTTCAGAGCATCAACATTGTCGGGTTCTGATTTGAGAAGTTTTTCATAAAACTCCATCAGCAAACTCGGATTATTTGCGGATTCATTGATTTTGATGATTTCTTTTATTGCTTCTGAACCTTTTGCATCAGCTTTATGAGCGTTTAAGTATTCGTTGAGTGCTAGCTCATAGTCTTTTTTCATTGAATAGCAACGTCCCATGTTGTAGTGGTAGCCGTATAAATCATCTTTTGCATCACAAATCATTGCAAGCATCTGAAATCCTAACGGATTTTGAGGTTCAAGTTCTCTAAACAGCTTGATTTCATCTTTGCATTTATCATAATCTTTGACATTGAAGTAATATTCGGCTATTAATGAATGATATGCTGCACTGTCTTTGTTTTCAAGATTATTTAAAAGTTCTAAAGCCTTGTCGTTATCCCCTTTCATTAAGTGAGCTTTAATCGAAAGAAGTGGGTCTTTTGTAATTGAAAGGGCATCATCATATTGTCCTTCTTTGACATAAAGATTTGCCAAAAATTCTCTTATTGCGCTGTCATCAGGATAGTGCTCAAGTCCTTGTTTTAAAACATTGATTGCACTGTGTCTGTCATTTGAAGCATTATAAAGGTCACCAAGTTTTAAGTATGCAATATTATTGGGTTCAAGTTCAATTATTCTGTAATATTCGTCAATAGCTTGCTGATTTTTACCAAGTTCTTCATATAGTTTTGCTCTTAAAAATCTTGCTTCGGCTATATTTTTCGAGTCTGCCGTTGAGTCATAGGCTTTTTTATAGTCGTCAAGAGCCTGAATTAACTTGCCGTTTAAAATTTTATATTTTGCTCTGGTAAGATAATATTTATATTTATCCTGACCGAAATATTTTTCTAATAATTCCTGATAAGCCATCATGCTGTCAGGCTGAATTACAACGAGTTCTTCCCAATATTTTTGTTCATCTTCAGATTTATTCATTGTCTTAGCTAAAACAGCTATTTTTTCCAAAAATTCGGGGTCATTTTTGAATTCATTATAGTTCTGCTCCATAAGGGAGAGAGCTTCATCGTATTTTTCCTGATCTTCAAGCATTTGAGCCTGAGATATTACTCTGTTCATGTTTGCCATATTTTATTCCTCTGTTGAGTTTAATTATACAACAAACATAAAAACTACACCGTAAAAATGTTTTATCGAAAGTATATACTTCTTTTAGATTAAAAACAAATCTCATGTAGGATAAAGATTTCATAAGTATGTATGATTTAAAAAATCATTTGAATTGCTAATATACAACTATACTCCTTGATATAAAAAAAACGACGATACACATATCCCTAATCTACAAGCTATGAACTTCATAGCTTTTTTATTATGTGTAGAATACTTAACGAAAAACCCTAAAATTCCACGATGTGATATAATAATCTAACAAATTTGGGGTATAAATTGAATAATAATGGGATAAAGCTAATTATAAGTGATTTTGACGGTATCTTCACCGACGGCTCCGTTTTGGTGTTTGATGACGGTAAAACGGCAAAAAGACTTGATTATGCCGATATTATGGGAATTGCCGTTGCGTATAAAAAAGGTTATGAAGTGATAATAATTTCAGGTGAAAACTCACCTGCGATTGATTTCTTGCTTTCGAAATTCCCTATGCTTGAAGCACATCAAAATATAAGAAAAAAGCAAGAATTAGTTGAAAAAATTCTTTCTGAGCGAGGTTTAACTTTTGAAAATGTTCTCTACCTAGGTGATGATGTCAATGATATTGATTGTTTGAATGCTGCAAAAATCAAATATACTGTTGAAAATGCCAATTATAAAGTTAAAGAACTGAATATTCCGATTTTAAAGCATAAAGGCGGTTACGGTGCTTTTCGTGAGGCGGTGGACTCTCTGCCATGATAAAAAAAATGCTCAGACAGATTTGGACAAAAGTTTACAGGTTTGATTCATATACAAAAAAGTATCAAGACCAAACCGGAGGTGTCGAAATTCCTTTGCTTGCTTATGCAAATTGGGGCAAATATTTGACAGATATTAAAGATTATGACAGTGCCGTTGAAAAACTTGAAACTGCAATTTTGATGTCACAGTCAAATCCTCTGCCATATACTAATTTGGGAATTTTATTTGCAAAGCAGAAGAAATATGAGCAAGCAAGAGAAATGTTTGAAAAGTCTTTGCGACTTGACCCTGATAATCAGATGGTCTATTCAATGCTGGGAAGTGTTTATGTCGAACTTGGCAAATTTACTCAGGCAGAGGATATTTTAAAACAGGCAAAAAAACTTTGGCGTGATAACACCGATCTATATATAAATTATGCCGTTGCACTTGCCAAACAAAAAAAGTTTTCAAAAGCGATTACTCAAATGAAACTTTGCAAGGATAAAGACCCTGAAAATTTAAACTGCCGTTTTTTGCTTGCTCTTTTCTATCTTGATACAGACAGGTGTGAAGAAGCTTACGAAGAACTTAAATATGTTAAATATATGAAATCAGATTATCGTCAAATTGATTATTATTTGGGGTTTTGTCTTGCAAAAATGAAAGACTATAAAAATGCATATAATTATGCACTAAAGGAACTTGATAGGGATAAAACCAATCCTGCACTTTATATTCTTCTTGCAGAGTGTTCGAATAAACTTGGTAATTACGAGGCATCAAATAATCTTTACCAAGAAAGTGTTAATAAGGGATATGAGTCCGATAAACTCTATTATTCTTGGGGGTGTTCTCTGCTTCAGGCAGGGAACACTGAAGAAGCAAAAGAAAAACTTCTCAAAGCATTAAGACTAAATAGTGAAAATCTTCGAGTTATGCATAAACTTGCACAGTGTTTTGTCCGAACAAAAGACTATAAAACTGCTGAAGAGTTTTGTAACAAAGCAATAAATATAAATTCAGATTATGCTGATGCCTATTCTGATTTGGGTTTTATAAATTATAAGCAGGATAATTTTGATTTAGCACTTCAGTATTTTGAAAAAGCTATAAAACTCTCTTCTCACTTTAATTTTCTTCTTTTTTATATAGCAAATTGCTATTATAAGCTTGGAAATAAAACTGAGTGTATCAGGTATTATGACAAGACAATTGAATATTTCCCGAACCATATTGATGCATATTTAAACTTTGTTATTGTTCTTTTGGAAAATAATGATACAAAAGAAGCTTTGAGAAAAATCAGGAGTGCATATAAAATCAATAGAAACAATAAAAGAGTAATTTGGCTTTATGCCATTACCTTATACAAAACCGGTTTATACCATGATGCAATTTCAAAAACTGACGAATTTCTGAGTTCAAATCCTGATGATTTTGATGCAAAATATTTTAAAGCAGATACTTTGATTAAGATAAATAAAGCACAGGAAGCTATCGAATATTTAAAAGAACTTCCTGAAAACCAAAAAGAAACAAAGGTTTTCCTCTATCTGAACTATTTAGCATACTCAAAACTTGCACAGGATGGAAACGAGAATTACAATAATGATACAACTTCATATTATTGTGATAAAATGAAAGAGTTATATCCCGAAGTAGATGATTGGGAAAAAACGAAACACTATTTATCACGAACATTAAAAACAGATGAGGAATAAGATACAGTGGGCATAATCGTACAGAAATTTGGCGGAACATCAGTTGCCGATGCTCAAAAAATACATAACGTAGCTAAGGCTGCAATTAGGGAAAAAGAAAACGGAAATGATGTGGTTGTAATTGTTTCTGCAATGGGACATACAACTGATATGCTCATAAAATTGGCCAAAGAAGTTACCCAAACTCCCGACTCAAGAGAAATGGACATGCTTCTTTCAACAGGTGAGCAGGTTTCAATTGCTTTGCTTTCAATGGCGATTCAGTCTCATGGATATGATTCAATCAGTATGAACGGTCAGCAGGTCGGAATTATTACAGAAAACGTACATTCAAAAGCAAGAATTATTGATGTTAAAACGGATAAACTAAAAAAACATCTTGATGAAGGTAAGATTGTTGTTGTTGCAGGTTTTCAGGGTGTTACCCATGAGGGCGAAATAACGACTTTAGGCAGAGGTGGTTCTGATACTTCCGCTGTTGCTATTGCTGCTGCTCTCCATGCCGACAGATGTGATATCTATACTGACGTTGAGGGTGTTTATACCACAGATCCGAGAATTGTTCCGAAAGCTTCAAGACTTGATGTAATTTCTTATGAAGAAATGCTTGAGCTTGCAAGAGTCGGTGCAAATGTTCTTCATCCTCGTTCTGTTGAAACGGCTAAACAATTCAGCGTTCCGATGAGAGTCAGAAGTTCGTTTAACTTAGATAATGAAGGTACATTAATTTTAGGAGCAGATACAATGGAAATATATAAACCCGTTGCAGGTGTTGCGGAAGATTCATCTCAGGTCAGAGTTATGATTTGTGAAGTACCTGACAATCCCGGTATTGCTGCAAAAGTCTTTTCAACTTTGGCAAATCATTCAATCAGTGTCGATATGATTATCCAAACTTTCGGTAAAAACGAACATACAAATGATATTGCGTTTACCGTTGATACAAAAGATTTAGTTGAAACTCTTCTTTTAATGGAAAATGTTAAAACAGAGTTAGGTGCAAAAGAAATCAACACGGATGAAGATATTTCAAAAGTTTCAATTGTAGGTGCCGGCATGGTTGACAGACCCGGTATTGCTGCTGCTATGTTTAAGGCCCTTGCTGAAGAAAACATCAATATTAAGATGATTTCTACAAGTGAAATTAAAATTAGCTGTCTTGTTGATAAAAGTTCTGCAAAAGACGCAATTAAGGCTCTTTGTAAGGAATTTGCTCTTGAATCTGATGAAGTTGCTGTAGTTAAAGGTGATTTACCTCCTGTTTAATTATGAATACAAACACAATTAAACTTTCAAAACAAGAAGCACAGACTGTCAAAGGATATTTTAATTCTTTGGGTGCTGAGTTTGATGTTGTTCAATATTCCGAGTGGAGAGCAAGAACACCGAAAATTCAAGCTATTTATTATACAAGCGGAAAGCTTTTACTTCAGGGTGCAAATGTTGATGATATATCAGAAGAAATATCAAAATTATTAAATAAGGAAACTGTTGAAAAAGCTCAAATATCTTTTAATGAGGCTTATATCGGAACTGATGAATCGGGAAAAGGTGATTATTTTGGGCCTCTCGTTATAGCAGGTGTCCGTGTTACCCCTGAAACAGCAAAAATGTTTTCTGATTTGGGAATTAAGGACAGTAAAAAACTGAATGATAAAGTAATTGAAAAACTTGCAGTTCAGATTAAAAATAATGCACCTCACAGCATTGTTGTTATTATGCCGAAGAAATATAATGAACTCTATGCAAGCTGCAAAAACCTGAATAAATTGCTTGCCTGGGGGCATGCAAGAGCTATTGAAAATATTTTGGAAAATTCTCCTTGTAAATTCGCTCTTTCTGATAAATTCGGAGATGAGAGTCTGATTAAAAATGCTTTGATGAAAAATGGGCGTGAAATTCAGCTTGAACAGAGAGTCAGGGGCGAAGCCGATGTTGCTGTTGCTGCTGCTTCAATAATCGCAAGAGCCGCTTTTGTCAAAAGAATGAGAGAGCTTGAAGAAACCTATAAAATGACCTTTTCAAAAGGTGCAAATGACGAAGTTATTAAGCAGGCAAAAGCTTTTTGCGAAAAATATTCAAAAGATGAACTCAAGAATATCGCAAAACTTCATTTTAAAACAACAGCACTTGTCTAAATTATTTATCTTCTTTCTTTGCTGCGCCTGTTTTATATCCTGAAAGCAGAAACGCAAATGGCAGACAGTGTGCTGCTAATCTTGATATTACAGAGCCTTTTCCTATATGACTGATTGCCATGCAAAGGTCATCTGCGTGAACACTGTAATCCTCAATTTTGATTTTATGTGTATCTTTTTCGTTAAATATTTTGTCTGTGACTTTTGAAACAAGGCCGTTTCCTAAGTGCATACCGACAACTAAACTTCCTACTGTTACGGCGCTTTCAACGAGTTTTCCTGTCAAAGGTTTCATTTTTTCAAGAATTTTTGTTGCACCTAAACCTTTTGATGCAACTGTCAAAACTGCAATCGGAGCAACAATATTTCCGAAGAACTGATGGAGTGCTTCTTTATATTTATATTTCATATTTTTCTTATCATCAACTGCAGCACCACCGATTAAGCCGCCTAAAACCGCACTGGCACCGATTGTAATGAGCTGTTTATCGTTATAATGAAATTGAGAGAACTTAAATCCCTGTCCTTTTGATGCTTTATAAATAATTCCTGCGGTTGTCAGACCGACAGCGCCAATACTTGCACCCAAAACCGCAAGTTTTTTCTTGTTAAATTTCTTTTGTTCTCCGACAGGGGTTTGAGGTATATTTGTTATTGATGTTTTAGCTACTTGCATACTTCTTACCTTTGACATTAATATAATGTATGAAAATAAAAAAAATTGCTATAATGTAAAGAAGTTAAAAAGGAAATTTTATGTTTGACACCCACGCACACATTGATTCATTCGATGATACGAAGCTTAAAGAAGTTATTGAGCGTGCAAAGAATGCTGGAATAGAAAAAATAGTCAATCCTTCTGCCGAGCCTTCAAATTTTGAAAGGGTTTTAAAAATTGCAGAAGAAAACGATTTTGTCTATGCTGCTCTCGGTGTTCATCCTGAGGAAACTGATAAGTTCAAAGATGATTCAATTGAGCAGATACGTGAGCTTTCAAAACATAAAAAAGTTGTCGCAATAGGCGAAATTGGGCTTGATTACTATTGGACAACAGAAACAAAAGAAGAGCAGAAGGAAATTTTCAGGGCTCAGGTTGAACTTGCAAAAGAGCTTAATCTTCCTTTGATAATTCACGACAGAGAAGCTCATGAAGATACTTTTAATATACTGAAATCCGCTCAATTAAGTGATATAAAAGTCATTATGCACTGTTTTTCAGGGAGCAGGGAATTTATGAAACAGTGTGTTAAAGAGGGCTGGTATATCGCTTTAGGAGGTGTTGTTACTTTTAAAAATTCAGTAAAAGCCAAAGAAGTTGCGGTTGATGTTCCGATTGAAAAACTTCTTCTTGAAACTGATTGTCCCTATCTTGCACCTGTTCCCTACAGAGGAAAAGAAAATGAGCCTTCATATATAGTCGAAACTGCTAAATGTATTGCGAATTTAAGGGGAATGTCTTTTGAAGAATTAGAGCAAATAACAACGAAAAATGCCTGTGAGGTATTTAAAATATGAAGGAAAGATTAGATAAAATACTCACCGATATGGGCTTTTTTGAAACTAAAAGCAAAGCACAGTCTGCAATTATGGCAGGTGAAGTAAAAGTAAACGGTGAAAAAATTACAAAAGCAGGATTTCAGCTTGAGGTCAAAGACGATACAAACTTTGAAATTAACACTATGCCTTTTGTTTCAAGAGGCGGCTTTAAACTTGATAAGGCGGTTAAATCATTTGATATTGATTTGGAAGATAAAATCTGTCTTGATGCAGGTGCTTCAACGGGCGGCTTTACCGATTGTATGCTTCAAAACGGTGCAAAAAAAGTTTATGCTGTTGATGTCGGATATGCTCAGCTTGCGTGGAAACTCAGAAATGATGAAAGAGTAATAAATATAGAAAAGACAAATATCAGAAACTGTTCTCCGGAGCAAGTTTATCCTGAAGGTGAAGAAAAGGCGGAGTTTGGCTCTTGCGATTTGTCTTTTATTTCTCTGACCAAGACACTTCCCAATATTAAAGCACTTTTGAGACCTGAAAACATTGAAATTGTTGTACTAATCAAACCCCAGTTTGAAGCAGAGAGGGAAGAAGTCGGTAAAAACGGAGTTATCAGAGAAGAAAAAACACACATAAAAGTCATAAACAAAATTTTTGATTTTCTCCCTGAAATTGCTCTTTTTCCAAAAGGTCTGACATATTCCCCGATAAAAGGCCCAAAGGGCAATATTGAATATCTTCTCTACATTTCTGATAAACCATCTGATTTTAAAACCGAAATCTCAGAGGTAGTTAAAGAAGCTTTTGAAAAACTCTAATTCAGCCTGCTTTCATATTCAAAGCTGTTATGTGGGGATTCAAAGTGTTGAATGAAAAGTTTTTTCGCATTTTGATTTAACGGCTTTGAAATATCTGCAAGAGCTTTTATTTCGGGGTTTTGCATCTTGTTATAATACTTGATTACATTTGCAATTGTGTAGTTTTGGTTTAAATTAATTTCTTTTTTGTCTTTTTGGGTTTTAATGTGTTTTTTGAGTTCATCATAGCTCTTTCCATCGTCATAGTCTTTAAGGAGTGATTGTCTGTCCACAATTAGACCTGAGTAATGGATTATAGGATTTTTTTCGGGAGCTATTCTGTTTGTCAGATAGTTATCTAAAAGCATATCAATTAATGTTTTACCTCTGACATTAGTTGAAACCAAATCGGCTTCATTGTCAGTTATTCCTTTTAATACATTTAAAACCTGCATATGTGAAATCGGGTGTTCGGATCCGATAGGGAGCGGGTTTCTCATCGCTGAAGCATTGAGAGCAAAAATTTCAACTTCAGGATTTGTTTTTTGAAGTTCTGTCAAGATAGAATCTGTTATATAATTTGCAAGAGCACTCGGACCTCTTCTTATATTGTGTTCTGCCATAGTACCTTCCATATTTGAGTGAATGATGTATTCTGGTTTTAAATCGGCAGAAAGAATCCTGTTATAAAATGATTCCATTTCCTCATCAGGTTTGGTAGAAGTGCCTTCGATCGGAATTTTTTCAAATTTGGGATTTTCAAGTTTTCCGTTGTCATCAAACTGAAGTTTAAGGTTTGCAAAATAGTCAAAATCTTTTGAGAGAGAAAGAACAGGAACACCTGTTTCTTCATCGGCTGTGGTTTTATGTTCGTGACCGTCAAAGACAAAGTCGACAGGTGCGTTTCTTTTAATTAAGTTTTGCGCAAAATTTACCCCTGTATGAGAAAATAAAATGACT